>Ga0114969_10000315_pt1 | contig 41066 bp, 44 predicted proteins | sample M_130807_MF_Meta_FD_87316 | JGI IMG/M metagenome (GOLD analysis project Ga0114969, IMG submission 87316) | Freshwater microbial communities from Lake Montjoie, Canada to study carbon cycling - M_130807_MF_MetaG | ecosystem: Environmental > Aquatic > Freshwater > Lake | place: Lake Montjoie...
AAATAGAATTAACTGGATCTAATGTAGAAATTACTGGATATTGTTCTTTATACAATAGCGGATCAGTATTTTACAATAATAATGATAATTTTTTTATAAATTTAAATCCACATGATTTAACTGGCTTAATAAAATGCAGGACGATAAATATTTGTAAAGATTATATATTTAGTGGAGTTCAGCCAATTTCTATTGCATCAAATTATAAATTATTAGATATAAAATATCCTATATTATGTCAGAATTTAAATCCATACATAGTTGATAATAATTTTTCAAGTGGAATATATTATTACATTTATGATATAAATAATTTTAAAAAAAGCTCAATTAAATTGGTTTCTCCTGAAATGACATCAATAAATTATATATGCTGGAATGATGAAAATAATTTAAAAGAAATTGTTTATAATAATTATAATCCATTAGTAGGACAAATACAAAATAATGCAGCTCAAATTAATTTTGAATTAAAAAATATGATATATAATAATTCTTATATTTTTGATCAAAATAATATATGTAATGTATATTTATATATACAAGGAGATTTATAATGCCAATAATCGATAGTTCATCTTCATTGATTATTTTTAGTGATTATGTATTAAATAATATACAATCAATTTCATTATCTGTTGATAAAAATAATCTACAATCAAAATCAATTGGAAATAATAAATCATTAATAAGTCAATTTGTAGATCCAGAAATAACATTAAATATTTCTTATAATCAAACATCTGATTTAATAAATGAAATGCTTTTAGGATTTTATTTAATTTTTAAAACTCCCGATTCAACTTCAGAAACTGCATTAAATAAATTTTTTAATAAATTTAAAATTTCACGAAGTTGTATTTTAATTTCAGATGAGTATGCATCTGATTTAATTAATAAAATAAATAAAAATGGTTTTTCAGACAAATTTTCAGTTATATCATTAATTAATTTATATTTAAATTCATATTCACTTTCTTATTCTTCAAATCAACTGGCAATAGTTAATTGTTCATTTTCAACCAGTGAAAATAAAAGTAAAATATCAAAATTATCTAAATATGACAATGATAAATATTCTGTAACGCTTAGAAATGGAGGAGAATATCCAATAAATAATGATATATTTACATTTGTTGATAAAAATTTATCTTTAGACAAATATTTAGTTTATTCAAGTAAATATTTTGCGCCAAGTAATGTTTTAGATGCAAGTGGAAATAATGATTTAAACATATTTGGAGTTGGAAATTTAGATGTTATAAATAAATTAGATTTTTCTATAGATTTTAATAGACCAAAACATTATTTTTTATCTTCTTTAGGTGACTATTCAACTGGAGAAGCTAATAGAGAAAATTTAATTTTACCAATTAAATATTCTTTAAATATATCTGGAATATCAACATACATTAATGCTACAAATATAACATATTTAAATAATAATGATTTTTATACATACATAATAAAAATTGGTGATTTAGCTTCAACTGATAAACAGATTTCTTATTCTACAATGGTGTTTGAAAATTTAATAATTAAAAATTTTAACTATTCATTAGATGTGAATGGAAAATTAAATTATTCTATATCATTTACTGGAGAAATAAATACGACATCTGGTTATAAAATATTTAATAAACTTGGTGTTATTGATAGTGAACTATTATCATTTGATGGCACATCCATCCTTGATGCAAATGGAAGCGAAATATTAGTTTCTAGTGATGCTACAATTAATATATTAAAAAATATTATTAATAATATTAATTAAAAATCAACTTTAACATGTTTATTTTCAAAAGTTTTTTTAATTTTATCTGGATGCTTTGCTCCTCTGCGATCCTTACTATATTGTTTATAATACTTCTCTTTAATTGGATCTGGTCCTCCAGTGATTGCTGATCTTTTTTCACTTAATTCTTTACTATAATCTAGCATATTTCCATATGTTCCTTTTTTAGATTTAGTTCTATCTAAAAATTGATTTGTACTAAATGGATCTTGTTTTGTATCAATAGATGCTGTTGGAATTGTAAATACTCTATTCCAATTTTCATTTCCACTCTCTCCTTTATAAACATGCTCTTCATTCATTGTTTGAATGACTTCTCTAATTTCATTTGTTTCTTGATTTTGATATAAATAAATTGGCATATACTATAATAAAAAAAGCCCACCATTTTTGGTGGGCTTTTTATTAACTACTTTATTTATTCCACTTCTATCTTTAGATTAGATAAAGGTGATTTGATTTTTTCTTGAACAAAAGTTAAAGTTAAAATTCCATTTTTTAAACTTGCTTTCGTTAATTTTTCATCAATATTTTTTGGGACATAAGACCTATAATTAATAGGTCCATATTCCAAATTATTAGCAGCTACAGTCAAAGTCCTATCTATATGGAAACTATTTGATGGTTTAATATCAATTTTAATTTCATCTTTATTATATCCAGGGACTTTATACTTTGCAGTAATAATGCCATCTTTTGAAGTAGTTTTTACCTCGTCAATCATATTTAATTTAGTTGCTGGTTGCAATAAATCATTAATTAGACTATTTGTTAATGGTTCTAAAAACCAAGTATTTGAGTTATACATATAATTATACTTTAGCTAAAACTATGCCAGTTTAATCTTAGAGAGAATTTGTTCTAACGTGCGTTTATATGTGAAATTTTGTCCCAAAATTGAGCCACACATATTGAACTGTCCCACTAATGTCTCACTTTTTTCCATTGCTGAAATTAATTCATCTTCGTTAAATGTAAAGAATGAACCTTGATTAAATTCACTTCCATTTTTAAAGAATACGCCATCCTCACTTGGTTGCTCTCCATCTGGATTAATTAATATACAATTTTCTTCATTAGCCCATTCTTTATGGGCTGTGGCATTTAATACAATACTCCATTTTCCTAAACAGGTGGCGTTGAACGATGGCAAGTTCCATCCTTCTCCACCACTCATTCCAGTTAAGTCAATATCAATTGCATTTATAAAATCATTAACTTCAGCATTGGTTCTTAACCAAGGAATAAAATTTATGTTTGAATACCTTTTACCCTCTAAAACATTATTAATAACTGCATTCATGTCTTCAGGTTTAAAAAATGGATTTGTAATACAACAAGTCAATAAATATCTGTTATCATTTCCATACTTCTTTAACCATGTTTTGATTATTTTTTCGGTATGTTTTCTTTTTTCAAATTTTCCAGATAAACCAAAATGAATTTTATCTTGAAAATATTTTTTATCTGTTGGTTTAAAATCCTCATCTAAACCAAGATTAAATGTATCTGAATTCTCAAATTGTTTACTTGCATAAGAACTTGAAAATAAAGTTTTACTTTGTAATTTAGAAATGCTTTTTTCTACATTTGTAGGATTATTACATTCATAAAATGTAACTAAAGTTTGATTCCTTGTCCTTAAAAAGTCAGAGCCATTTAAATGCCATAATTTAATTGTGGGAATGTCTAAACTTAGTGCGTCAAATCTTTTAGAAATTGCAATCTTAAGCCAATCAATAAATTCATTGTTTGGCTTGTACGCAGACAAATCAGGTTCTCCGATTGGATATAACGCAATATCTATATTAGCTTTAAATAATTCTCTTAATATATTATAAGAGACATTGCCAAAACTTAAAGAATTAAGAGGAGCTTCAATAATTAAATTCATAATTAAAAAGGAACATCAGAAAAATCATCATCGCTTTGAATAGATTCTGATTTTGTTGATTGTTGAGTTTTTTTATTGTTTTTTTCTTGTTGAGGCTTTTCTTCAGAATCTTCTGATTTTGAAATTCCAACATTTGAAAAGCGAATATCCGCAGCTTTGACAAAAATTTTACTTTCTTTTTTACCATCTTTTTCCCAAGAGTCCATGCATAAACGACCATCTACAATAACTCCTTTACCCTTTTTAAGCCATTTTGTTGCAAATTCAGCTTGTTTATCCCAAGCTTCTACATCAATATATAAAACAGAATCTTTCTTAAAAGGGTCATCTACAGCTAATCTAATCTTAGCTAAAGTTGTATCTTTTACAGATCTTGATTCAACATCTTTAACTACATTGCCAATTAATATTACTTTATTGTACATTTTGTATTTCTTTTTTTATTTCTTCTATAAATCTATCGTGGATATTTATGCAACCTTGTATACTGATATTTAATTTTTCAGATATATTTTTCCAAGGCATGGTTTTATTTCCCATGCCTTCTTTATATCTAAAATTAATTATTTTTTTAATTCTTGAGTCTTCATGATTGTCAGCCATTTTGAAAATTTTGTCAAGCATTTCTTTTGATGAAATGTCTGAAATAATTTCATTTTCTGAAAAATTAACATCTTCTTTAAAATCGTCAATATCTAAATATTTATATTTAGTTCCCCTATTGAACATGTTTAAACATTTCCATCTTGTTTCGTTTCCTAAATATGTTGAAAATTTTGTATTTTTATTTTCGTCATAATTCATTATTGCTTTGTAGATGGAAATATTTTTATCATCTATTAAATCATTTTTATCTAAAAAATCACAATTATTTGGTATAACTGAATTCACCATCTCAAGATAAATTCCAGAATGACGTTCAATAAGCAAATTTAAAGAATTTAAATCAGCTTCTTTTTTAACTTTTTCTATAAGGGATAAATCGCTTTCCATGATTCTAGTCTATCTTCTAATGCTGATATTATAAAAGATTCAACTATATCATCAATTGTTTTTTGATCTTCTATGGTTTGCCATACAAAATGAAATGAACTTTTTACTTCTACCAAAGGCCCATTTTTAGTTTCTTCTTCGTTTGCTGGTTCTATTAAATTACCATTTGGAAGATGTCTTTTTAAATTTAAAAGAAATCCTTGATTTTCTAAAATGTAATCAGCTTCATTTTCATATCTTATATCTGTAATGATTGGTAATGTCCTTGGCTCTAAATTAGAGTTAACAATACTCAACCAGTGTTCTGGATCAGCTCTTCTCCAAGCCTCCCCATATCCAACAAGCAAAGGTCTTATAATTTTCTTTTCTTCATTATCTTTTGTAAAAGCAGAAATATTAAAATCTCCTTCTGTTAAAAAAGTAATATCGTGTTTTAATTGAGTGGCTAAAGCATAAGTTTTAGCTTTAACCCCATACTCTTTTAAAATTCTTTGCAAAGCTTCTCCAAATGTATCTTTTCCAGATCTTGCGTATCCAGCTATTCCTATCATACTATTCTCCTGTAGATCCAAATCCGCCAAATCTATCTGATGGAATTAATTCTGGAACATATTCAAATTTAGTTTCAAAAGTTTTACAAAAAACAAGTTGTCCAATTTTATCTCCAATATTATAAATTTTATCTTCATCAACTTCAAACAAGAAAAAATCATTAAATGGTCTTATATCTTTTGGTTGATAAATATATTTAAATCTTAACTTAATGGAATCTCTATAATTTGGATCAATCAATCCAACAGAATTACATAATATTAAATTTTTATTACTTATGCTTGATCTTGAATAAATTAAAGTGTAAGTTAATTCTTCAGAATTTCTTTTTAAAGAATCCAAAAAAATTCCTGTATCATATTCAATGTAGTCAATATTTCTATAAAACCCATTTACTTTTTCACCTTTAATTTCAATAGAAATTGCTTTTACATCAACGCCAATGTTATAAGGACTTGTTTTTGGTTCTAATTTTAGAGAATTTTTAATAAATATTTTATTCATTTTCTTCTTCTTCTTTTTGATTTAATAAGAAATTGTGTAGATCTGCCGCCTCATTATGATATCCAGAATCAGCTAAAACAGTAGGAGAATAAAATGCTACCGCTTCTGAGTCTATAGAGGTTTCAATTAAATTATTTGTTAATTTTTTAATCAACACAGTAATAGATAAAGAGCAATCATCTTTATAAAATCTCATTATGTTTTCAACAGCTAAACTTGCTGCCGATTCTTCATCTTCTGCGCTAACTACACATTGCCAATCTGCACTTTGACAAAGAAATAAACAAAAAGTATCATTAACTCTTCTAATCATTAAGATAATAATATATACAATAAAAAGAAAGTCAAGATGTTTTTGTTTTTTATTAAAAAAAACTTTGTGAGCGAAGCGAACAAACAACGAAGTTGCTCATTTCATTCGCAAACATTTTAATTCGCAAGCTCATAAAAATGTACTTCAATTTAAAAAAGAAAATAAACTATGTTTTTGATGTCTTTTAATTTTAACAACGAATTTTTCAATTTGTCAAGAAAAAAATAAAAAAAATACATACTCAAGTTTGGGGTTGACTACCACGTAACTTCGTGTAAAATACCTTACCCAATATCTGTATATGATTTTTGACGAACAAATATCTCGCAAACCAAACCTATATCCTTGGACTGAGCAAGCTAAACAAGCTATGCATAAGGGGTTTTGGACAGATAAGCATTTTACTTTTGCTTCTGATATACAGCAGTTTAAAGTGTCTTTGAGCGACCAAGAGAGGCAGATTATAGTTAGAACATTATCTGCAATAGGGCAGATAGAAGTTGCTGTAAAAACATTTTGGTCTAAATTGGGAGACAATTTACCCCACCCATCATTAGCTGATCTTGGAATTGTCATGGGAAATACAGAAGTTATCCATAATGACGCTTATGAACGACTTTTGACATTGTTGGGTTTAGACGACATATTTGAAGAAAATCTAAAATTAGATTGGATTCAAGGCAGGGTAAAGTATTTAAAAAAGTACACTCATAAATTTTACAAAGATTCAAAAAAACAATATGTTTATGCATTAATACTTTTCACATTGTTTGTTGAAAATGTATCTTTGTTTTCTCAATTTTATGTTATAAATTGGTTTGCACGTTTTAAAAATGTACTTAAGGATACCGACCAACAAGTCAAATACACAAGGAACGAAGAAACAATTCACGCCTTAGTTGGCATGAAAATAGTGAACACCATTAGACAAGAATATCCACATCTTTTTGATGTTGATTTAGAAGTAAAAATTCTAGAAGAAGCGGAACAAGCATTTATTGCAGAATCTAAAATTATTGATTGGATGGTAAATGGAATTGATGAACCAAATTTAAGCGCACCAATCTTAAAAGAATTAATCAAAGAAAGAATAAATGAATCGCTTTTCCAAATTGGATTTAAAAAATTATTCAAAATAGATCAAGAGTTAATTAAAAAAACAAATTGGTTCAATGAAGAATTACTAGGTAATAACATGGCTGATTTTTTTCACTCAAGACCCACAGAATATTCAAAAGATAGCCATTCATTTTCAGAAGACGAATTATTTTAATATGGAAGAAGTATACTGGTTGAACGAGGATTCAAGAACCTTTCTTAAAAGAGGATACTTGAATGAAGGTGAAACTGCAGAGCAAAGGATTAGAAATAACGCAGAAACCGCAGAAAAAATTTTAAAACATCCTAAATATGGAAATCCAAATCATTTTAATGGATTTGCTGATAAGTTTGAATTATATTTAAAAAAAGGTTGGTATACTCAAAGTTCTCCAATCTGGAGTAATTTTGGTAGAGAAAGAGGTCTTCCAATTAGTTGTGTGATTGGAGACACTTGGATAAACACTAAAATTGGTGGTGGTAAGATCGCTAAAGACATACAGATTGGAGATGAAGTTTTAACTCATAAAGGTCGTTACAGAAAAGTAACAGCGATCATACCCACTAAAAATAGAAGTAATATTTATGAATTAAAGGTTGCAAATAGAATGACTTCGATTTTTTTAACCGAAAATCATTTAGTTTTAACTAATTTAGGTTGGATTAGAACGGATGAATTAAACCCAGATATTCATTTGGTTGCCATTAATGGTGATATTGAATCAATAGAAAATGATTACACTATTGACATGAAACCATTTTGTAAAAAATATGAACCACACATTGTAGATGGAAAAATTTGTAAAAAAATTTCAGAAAATACCAGAAGCAATACCACTAAAAATGGTGATCATGTAGAATATATATCTAAACCATATGAATTTGTAAAAATTGATAATGAATTATCTTGGGCTTTTGGTTTTTGGTTTGCAGAAGGTAGTATATCCACCAATAACGAAAAATTGCCAAATGGGATTCGCGTTACATACAATGATAAAGATGAAAAACAATTTGGTGAAAATTGGCTTAAAATTATAAGTGAAAAATTTAATATTAATGGAAATATTTATGCAACTCAAATAATTAGAAATGGTAAAAATAATTCTTGGCTTAATTGCAATGTTAATTCTCATATAATTGGAAATTTATTTAAATCTTTTGGGAATAACTGCAAAGACAAAACTATTCCACAATGGATCATGAATTTGCCAAAAGAAAAATTACAACATTTCTTAAATGGAATTTTACTTGGAGATGGAAGTAAAAAAAATGATGCGATTAGCATTACAGTTGCAAATCCAAAATTACTATTGCAGATTTATCAAATTGGACTTAAATTAAACCATGAAATGTCATTGCAAATGCAAGATAGGGCTGGGAAATTATCTTCAACCAGTCATGTTTATACATGTATTTTTAGAAAATATAAATTGGGAGTAAATAAAAATAAATCAAATAATGGAATTAAATTTAATGATGGATTATTTTACTCTACGATAAAAACATTGAAGCTTACCTATAAAGTTGAAGATGTTTATGATTTTACTGTGGATGAAGATCATTCATTTAGCGCTGCAGGAGTAATACTTCATAATTGCTTTGGATCTTATATTCCAGATACAATGGAGGGTATCTTGGAAAAAGCGTCCGAAGTTGGAATTATGACTAAAGGTGGTGGTGGAACTTCTGGGTATTTTGGCGATCTCAGAGGTAGAGGTTCAAAGATCTCTTCTGGAGGAGAATCTACTGGATCTGTGCATTTTATGCAAATCTTTGACAAGCTCATGAATGTAGTTTCTCAAGGAGCAGTCAGAAGAGGTTCATTCGCAGCATATCTTCCTATAGATCATCCAGATATTGAAGAATTTTTAAAAATCAAAGCTGAAGGAGATCCAATTCAAGATTTATCTATTGGAGTTTGCATTTCTGATGAGTGGATGAAATCGATGATTGCTGGAGATAAAGATAAACGAAAAATTTGGGGATTAATTATTAAGAAAAAATTTGAATCTGGTTATCCCTATATTTTCTTCACTGATAATGCAAATAGTCAGTCACCTAAAGCGTACAGAGATAAAGGTTATAAAATTAAACATAGCAATCTTTGTTCAGAAATAATGCTTTCAGATGATGAAAATGAATCATTTGTTTGTAATCTTTCTTCTATGAATCTTGAAAAATGGGAAGAATGGAAAAATACGGATGCGGTTGAAACTCTCGTTTTCTTTTTGGATGCAGTTATGACTGAATTCATTAACAAAACAGAAGGAATGAAATTCATGGAAGCTCCAAGAAATTTTGCTATTAATCAAAGAGCTTTAGGAATTGGAGTTGTTGGATGGCATTCACTTTTACAATCTAAAATGATTCCATTTGAATCAATGCAGGCAAAGTATTTAAACACTGAAATATGGAAGACTATGCGTCTTCACGCTGATGAAGCTACAGGTAAACTTTCAGCATATCTTGGAGAACCTACACTACTTAAGGGATATGGGAGAAGAAATATAACTACATTAGCTGTAGCCCCAACAACTTCCAGCTCATTTATTCTTGGTCAAGTATCTCCTAGTATTGAACCTTTAATGGATAATTATTTTGTTAAAGACTTAGCGAAGATTAGATCTTCTTATAGAAATCCATACTTAAAAAATGTTTTACAGGATCATCATAAAGATGATGAAGAAACATGGACAAGCATTTTAAAATCTGGTGGTAGCGTACAGCATTTAGATTTTTTAAATAAAAAAGAAAAAGATGTATTTAAAACATTCGGAGAAATTTCTCAAAAAGAAATAATAATTCAAGCATCTTCAAGACAAAAATGGATAGATCAAGGTCAAAGTTTGAATCTTCGAATTCACAAAGATACTAAACCAAAAGAAGTAAGCGAATTAATGATATTTGCTTGGGAACAAGGAATTAAAAGTCTTTACTATCAAAGAGGAACTAATCCAGCTCAAGAATTATCTCGCTCAATACTTGATTGCAAAAATTGTGAAGCATAATTTTATTTTATAGTGTAAATATTTATCAAATGGAACTCGACTTCTCCGAACAAATTAGACGTATGCCTTTTGTGAAGGCGGCGTTACCATCACATCAAAGCAATGCTGAAATGGATATGCAAACAAAAAAAGATAATCCAAAAATGGTTATGAAAAATAAAAGTGTTTGCAAAATATGTGCAAAAGCTTGGGGAATGTGTTCTCATGCATCAGATCCTAAAAATAAAATGGAAGAAGGATCTCCAGAAGAAGAAAAAACAGAATCTCCAGATTTTGAAAAAAAAGAAGATTCTAAAGCTGCAAAATCTACATGTAAAGATTGCAACTGCGGAATGTCAGAATCTGAATGCACATGCTCCGATTGCACATCCAAAACAAGCGCAAAAATGGAAAAATCTATGTCCAAAAAAGATTCTAAACATCCAGATAAAGAAGATAAAAAAGATGTACAATCAGAAAAAGGTAATCCAAATGCTGAAAAAGAAGAGGAAGATTCAAATAAAAAAGATAAAAAGAAATTTCCATTTGACAAATCTAAAGCTTCACTATCTGAAAAAATAGCTCAAATGCTAGAAGCTAAAGTTAAAAAATATAATGAAAAAAATGAATCAAATTTAACTTTTGCTCAATTAAATAAAGTATATACAAGAGGTTTAAATGTATTTAATTCTACTCATAAGCCAGGTATTTCATTGCATCAATGGGCAATTGCTAGAGTAAATTTATTTATTAAAATGCTTAGTGGTGGACAAGTTAGAAATGATTATCAATTATTAGATGCTGATATCGCTCACGCATCAAATGGATTCATTATTGAAAGTGGATTAGCGTCTTATGATTTCATTAATTTTTCTGACCTCGAATTTCAATTAGCAAAAATAGCTTTAGTGGAAGCTGGGTTAACGGAACAAGAAATGAATTGCCATCTTTAGCTTCTGTAGAAATTATAGAAGAATAAATTATTATCTGAGTGATTTCTATATATCATTCAGCTTTTAACTTAAATAAACATGGGTTTACAGGATGGCAGGACTGCTTACGCAGATCCTGCCATTTTGCTGATGAAGTTGTAGTAGCAATTAATACATCAGAAGATGATACAGAATCATCAATTTTAGATATATTAAATAAAGAATCTAAAAAATTTAAAGTAATTAATACTTTATTTTCTTATAATGATCCTTGGTTAGATGGTAAAATTAAAAATGCAGCACTTCAAGAATGTACTGAAGAATTTAAAATTCAATTAGATCTTGATGAATATATACCACTGCAACAAAGAAAATTGTGGGAAAATATATGTTTCCACTTAAAATTTAATAATCAAATTCAATGTGTTGCAGTACCTTCCGTAGATTTATACAAAGATTTTCAACATTATAAATCAATTAATCATAAACAATATTTACATAAAGGATTGGCTTATAGAGCGCCGCAAATAGCTGCAAGAAAATCAGATGGAACAATTAATACATTGATGAGTGATGGGTGTGATCTTGTAGATGAGCATGGTAATTTTATTGCAACACAAGGCTTGGACAATAGATTAGAATCACTGGAATCAAATCAAGTACCTTTTGTTGTGCATATTGGATATGTAGATTTAAATTCTAGATTAAAAAGAAATCATGAATTTTGGAATGAGCATTGGCATGTGGAAAGTGGCGGATCTGCTCCAGCACATAAAATCCATATGACAAACGAAGATTTTGAATATCCATACTTAAAACATAATTTGACGTTATGATAAATGGAAAAACATTTACATTATTATCAGTTGCTTGGGGAGATGAAATTTCCAAAGTAGAAAAAATAATAAAACATTGTAACAATATATTTCCATATTTTGATGAAATTAAATTAATAACTAAAATACAAGATTTAATAGAGTATAATAGATTTTTTGTTGAAGAACTGGATTCTATTATAAATACTGATTTCATAATAACGGTTCAAACAGATGGATTTATTATCAATTCAAATTTATGGGAAGATAATTTTTTAAACTATGATTATATAGGCGCTCCTTGGCCTTGGCATGGTGTATGTGGAAATGGAGGATTCTCTTTAAGAAGTAAAAAATTTCTACAAATAAGTTCAAAATTAAAATATATAAAAGATCACCCTGAATATCATTGTTGCCCAGAAGATAATTTTTTATGTTTAGATATATATAATAGAAAATTCATGCTTGATAATAATATTAAATTTGCAGATATTAAAACAGCTTTAAAATTTTCTTTTGAACATCCAATATCAAGACACCCTAACATGTCAATAAAAACTGCATTTGGGTTTCATGGAAAGTTTAACTTATGATTTGTTTTTATAGATATAGTGACAAAGGAAAAGATCCAAGAAACTATGGATATAAAGAATCTAAAAAGGATTGCTTTCTTTCATTTTATAAACAATTTAAAAAACAAAAAATAATTTTAATTTTAGATAATTGTGAAAAAAATTGCATTGATTCATTCAAAGAATATAATTTAGAAATTTTATTAACAAATTTAGGAAATTCAAAATCAGCACTATACGCAATGCAATATGCAGTTAAAAATTTTGAAGATGAAAGTTTTTATTTTGCAGAAGATGATTATCTTTATAAAGATAATTCAGCACAAGCTATACATGAAATATTAAAAATCTGTGACTATGCATCTCTATATGATCATGGAGATAAATATCCGAACTTTAATAAAAGTCCAAATCCATTGATTAAACACATAGGAGAAGAAACCATTCTTTTTAGAACTAAAAATTTCCATTGGAAATTAACTAATTCTACAACTATGACATTTGCCGTAAATTCGAACATATTAAAAGATGATATTAATTTAATGCAAAAAAATCTTCAAAGTGAAATACCACAAGATTTTAATTTATTTTTAGAACTTAATTCAAAAAAAAGAAGTTTGGCTACATGCATTCCAGGCTTATCAACGCATTTATCTCCAGATAAAGATAACATAAGTCCATTTTTTTATGATTAGTATATTTACAAATACATTAGGAAGAGAATTTTATTTAAAAAAAGGTTTAAAAGCTATAGAAAAACAATTGATTAATATTGACTTTGAACATCATATAATTTTTTCAGGCACAAATCCTTCAAATAACTTTGTTGATTTTTTTAATTCTTTAGATAAAAATTATAGATCAAAAATTAAAATAGAAACAACAAATGAAGTAGCTTCTATAGGTAAAAATTTAAACCATGCAACTGCAAATTCAAAACACGAACTCTTTCTAAAGTTAGATGATGATGCAGAAATATTAACAAATAATTTTTTTGAACATATTATTGAAATTAATAAGTTAAAACCAAATTCAGTATTTTCTCCATTCCCAATAGGATTAATAAATAATCTTGGTGGCGTAAAAGGAATGTCACATGAAGTTATTTATTCAGAAAATATGGATACTTATTATACATTAAGAAAAACAGATCACGTAGGAGGATTTTGCAGGATATGCCCAACAAATTTAATTAAAGAAATTAATTTTAGCGATTCTCATAATGAAGATACGGAATTTTCTAGTGCAGCAAGATCAAAAAATATTGAAATTTTTTATTTAGAAAATTCAATAGCTGTAGAACATATGGAGAGTACTCTTGGACAGCATAAAAGATATGGCAATGATTATTTTAAAGGAAGATTTTAATTATGGATTATAATAAATACTACGAAATTCAAAAAAATGAAGCTGGTGAAATTAGTGGAGGATGGGCAAATCAAATGGTAAATGCTTTTAAAGAATTTTTAGAAAATAAAAATTTTATTTCAAAAATTCTAGATATTGGATGTGCATATGGAACAGGCATATTAGAAATGCAAAAATTAGGATACACAAATCTAATTGGAATAGATTTAATAAAGGAAAAAGTAGATTATGGTAAAAATTTAGGATTAAATTTATTTGAAATGGATATGCATAACTTAACTTTTGAAGACAATTTTTTTGACTACAGTTTTATGTCTCACTCTATTGAGCATTCATTAGATCCAATCAAATCAATAACTGAAATGATAAGAGTTACAAAAAAAGAAGCATTAATTATAGCTCCTATAGAAGAAAGTTATTCTACAGATATAAATTCACCACATACTTCTCCATTTTATTCTGAGAAAGAATGGATTGATTTAGTAAAAAAAATAGATAATAATTCTATAAAAATAATACATAAAAATAATTTTCGGTTAGGCAAAGAAGTGTGGACATATTTTTCTAAATAATTATTATATATAATGAATATTCTTATAATCGGGGGCGCTGGATTTGTAGGTAGCAATTTAGCTTTTAAACTAAAAAACGATAATTATAACGTAACTGTATTAGATAATTTAGTTAGAAGAGGATCTGAAAATAATTTAAATATCTTTAAACAATTAGGTATTAAATTTATACATGGAGATACGCGAAATAAAGAAGATATTAATTGTTTAGATAATTATGATGTCATTTTAGATTGTGCCGCTCAACCAAGTGCAATAAATTATAAAAATCCAAATTTTGATATTACAAATAATACATATGGAGTATTAAATGTTTTAGATTATTGCAGAGAAAGAAAAGCTGGATTAATTTTTTGGTCTACAAATAAATGTTATACTGGAAAAGTATGCAATGGAATTAAAACTAAAGTAGATAATAATAGACTCTCCTTTGATAAAGAGCAAAATAAGTTTGATGGTTTTGATCCAGAATTTGGATTTAATGAAAATCTAACTTTAAATGGAAATGATCATTCTATTTATGGTGTGTCAAAAGTTATGGCGGATTTAATGATTCAAGAATATGCAGATGCATATAAAATACCATCTATTTGTAATAGATTTTCTTGTTTAGCTGGACCAAACCAATGGGGTAAAGCAGAACAAGGATGGATGACATGGTTTGCAATTGCAAATAAATTAAAATTACCAATTGAAGTATATGGCTTTGAGGGATTACAAGTAAGAGATTATTTGTTTATAGACGATATTTACAATTTAATTAAAAAACAAATTGAAAATGTACATAAATATTTTGGAGAAGTATTTAATGTAGGAGGTGGAAATGAATATACAACCTCCATTAAGGAAACAATCAATCTTATTGAAGATAATTATTCAAAATTTATCGATGTAAAATATTTTGAAGAAACGAGGAGAGCAGACCAATGTATATATATTTCTGATAATAGAAAAGTTAAACAAGCATTTGACTGGCAACCATCAGTAAAAATCGAAAAAGGATACGAACAAATATTTAAATGGATAAACGAACCAAAAACTTTAAAAATTTTAGAAGAGATTTATAATTAATATGAAAAAAATTCCAAACTTTAATACATTTGCAGATATTGTTGATAGATTAGCAGTAACAACAAATAAATTAGCTTTTTTTGAAAATAAAAAAAGAGAAGAAAGCTCAAAAAAAAATCCTGACAAAGATTTAATTTTTACTTATGATAAGTTATCCAGAAATGAATGTGAATATAGAAACCTTCTAAAAAGAGCAATGGATGATTTATTAAGTGAAATTGTTACAACTGGAAAATATGAAACTTTAAAAGACAACAGAACTTTTTCTGCACCAACAAAAAGTATTTCCGATTTAATAGAAGAAATTTGTTATATTCAAGCAAATAGTGTTAAACAAGAATTGATTGAAAGACTAGAAATAAGCTTAAATTAAAATGCATTTTTATGAAATACCTGGATATTTTGGATATGCTAAACTATATGAAGAAATAATTATTAATATTCCAGAAAATGAAACTATAATTGAAATTGGTAGTTACTTTGGAAGATCAACTTCCTATTTACTTTCTTTAGCAAATAAACTAAATAAAAAAGTTAATATAATTTCAATTGATACCTTTGAAGGTTCGGAAGAGCATGAGCAAAAAAATTTTTACAAAGATTTTATTTTAAATATTCAAAATTTAAATCTTAGATATCCCTTGACTGTATTAAAAGGAAAAAATTCTGATATATGTAATTTCATACCCGATAAATCAGTATACTGTGTTATGATTGATGCTTCTCATGATTATGAAAATGTTAAACTAGATATCAATAATTGGTTACCCAAAGTTAAATCGGGTGGATTATTATGTGGTGATGACTATGATTGGGAAGGCGTTAAAAAAGCTGTACATGAAATATTTAATTTAAATATAACAATAGAAGAAAGAAATACAATCCTAAATGAACAAACAGGTGAAGTTATTACTTTAGATTGTACAAAAGATATATATGCTGGAAATTATTGGAAACATTACGTAGTTTAAAATGAAAATAGATATACATATAACAACTTGCAACCATTCATCAGTAAAATGTAGAGATAGGCAAGGTTTACCAGAGTGGTCTAATGTAAAATCTTGGACTAGTGAAGACAGAATTAAAATTTCAAAATTATCAGTAGACTCAATTAAAAAATTCATAAAGAATAGTACTTATACAGATCAAATATCTAAATTTACATTATTAGATGATGGTTCAGATCTTAAAGAAGCCATTGAATGGATGGACTCTTTAAAAGATATTGATGTTATAAAATATCCCCATAGAGGATCAAGTGCTGGAATAAATGATTATCAAAAAACAATAAATGCAGATTTAGTATTTCATATTGAAGATGATCATATATGCTTTAATCCTTTCTCTAGAAATATAGTTAATCTATGTGAAAAAATATTAACTTCAAAATTAGCTATAGAAAAAAATATTAAAGTATTAACCTTTAGAAGTGGACTACCAACTGCAAGTAATAGTCTAGGATTAAATGGTGCATGGGGACCACAAGATTTTGTTGAAATAGATAATATACCATTAATATTATTTAATAGACTTGGAAATGCACACCACATAATGCTTAAAAAAGATTATGATTTATTTTTTCCACTAATTGGTAGTTCAGGTGGGTGCGAATGCTATATGAATGAAATAATGGAAAAAAATAATTTTAAAAATGCAGAAATTCAAGATTACATATATATGTTTCATTCTCATGCTTTAAATTTTGAAACTAAATTTATTGGTAATACAGATGATTGGAATAGGTCAGGAGATGGTTTCGAATATGGAATAAAAAATATGCATGATCACTTAATAAATAAAAATATGATGCAATGCACTATTTTTGAAAAATTTCCTAAAAATAAAAAAATGCTAGAGTTAAAAAATTATTCTTATGATTAAAAAAATTTCTAAATCACAAATGTGTGATCTACTGAAAATTCCTAATTTAGAATTTAATAATTTAGACTTGCATTGGACTGACTATCAAGATACTAGTTTAATAGTTAATTTATGTTTTGGTAAATCTAAAATTTTAGAAATAGGAACTCACCTTGGATATACCACTGAAAATATTGCTAAAAATAATTTAAATGCTAATATTAAAACAATTGATATCTGTAAAGACTATAATTTTGATATTAAATATCAAAATTCAGAAATTTTAGATAGAAGCGAAAGCGGTAAAAAAATAACAAGTAAAAATGTAAACCATGAATTAATAGATTCTGATTCTTTCTTTGAAGATTGTATTGAAAAATTTGATATTATTTTAATAGATGGAGATCATTCTTACGAACAAGTTAAAAAAGATACTGAAAATGCATTTAGGTTTCTTGAAAAAAATGGAATCATCATATGGCATGATGTTTACAATAAAGACAATTCTTGCAATAAATGTAACTGTGAACCAGATGCGGATGATGTTAGGCAATACTTACTAAATACAGAATTTGAATGTTTTAAAATTGAAAATAGTTGGATAGCAATATATATCAATGTTTAATTCTATTTCAATAAAAGAAGGTTTGGGAGATTGTTTAATTGGAGCTGCTTGCGCACAAGAATTTTCTATAAAATATAGAAAATTAAAATTTATAACCTCAAGCTCCTTAAAAGAAATTCTATCGACAAATCCATATTTTGAATATAATGATTTTGGCGATGCAGATTTAAATTTAAAATGGCCAAGTCAAATAGATAAAAATTTGTATAATTTACATACCAGCCAAAGATTTGCACAGCAAATGAATTTTACTATTGATCCATGTAAAACAGTAGATATTTTCATAAATTCAAAACAAATACAAAATAAAAATATAGAAAAATATATTTGTATTAATACGTTAAGTGCAGAACCATCTAGACGTTTTATACCTGACAAATATATACAATTAATTGAAAATTATTGTTATGAAAATAATTACAAAATATATTGGATAGGAAAAAATAGTAAACAAGAAGAAGTATTAGATATTAAAAAATGCTGCTATTTACTAGAAAATTGTTCTTTATTCATAGGTCCAGTATCATTTCAATATCATCTAGCAGCAGCTATAAAATGTAATTCTATATTATTTTGTTCTTATATGCCTTATTACAAATATTCACATTTTAATAAAACAGAACATATTTTTTCAAAAAGAGATTGTGTTGTTCGATGCGAACTTGACGAAAATAAATTAAGAAATGAAAATGAATGTTGGCAAGCATGTAAAGCGATTGATTACAACGAAGAAGAAGTTAAATTTTTATTAAAGAAATATTTAAAATGAAACTATTATTAGAATTTGATGATTTAAACCCGCATAGCCAAGTTAATTGTATAAATGAAATAAGAGAGTTAATTAAAATTATTCCAAATATAAAATTAACATTTTTTACATCAGCACTGTACGAAGGAGTTCCTTTATATCAAGATAATGAATGGTGTTATGAAATTTCAAAGTATATTAAATCTAATAATATTAGACTTGCAGTTCATGGGTTAGCTCATTCCCCAGTAGAAGAATTTAAACGCAAAAATAAAATTGAAGCATTATTGGCGTTAAATATAGCAGACGCAATATTTAAAACATCTAAATTAGACTATATAAAAGTATTTAGAGGTCCACATTGGGGAATTAATGAACATACATATGAAGCATTATTAGAATTAGAATATAAAGCAATATATACTCACACAGACTATATTGATTTGGCAAATAAAAACAAAAATATTAAAAATATATTTTACAATTGGAATTTAAAAGATAATTTTATTGATAATGGAGATGAAATCATAATCGCTCATGGACACACACATAATGTTTGTGGAAACGGAATAAATGAAACTTTAAATAGAATAATTAAGTTCATAAAAGACTATAATCCAGAATTTATTTTTGGAGATGAAATATGAGAAAAAAAGGAATGATATCAGCAATTTTGCCAACCTATAACAGGTCTAAATTTTTACTAAGAGCAGTAGGAGAAATTTTTAATCAATCATATCAAAATTTTGAATTAATAGTAGTTGATGATTGTTCTACAGATGAAACTGCAGACATTTTATCAAGTTTAAAAAATATAAAATATATTAGATTGCCCAAAAATTCTGGAAGCGTTTCAATTCCCAGAAATATAGGTATATGTAATGCTATTGGAGAATTCATAGCACCTATAGATGATGATGTAATTAGTTTGCCAAATAAATTTGAAATTTTAATAAATTCTTTTTCAAATGATGATGTTTTAGTTTATGGAAACAGAATAGAGTATAAGGATAGATTATTAAATAGTCCAACAATCTATAACTGGAATCCTTTAGAAACTTGGGGAGTTGACAATTCTCAATTTATATATAGGGCAAATGTTTACGATAATGCTCCTTTAATATTTCCAACAAAAGCTTGTGATTGGCATACTGCAAAAAATATAGCTAAACTTGGAAATATAAAACATGTAGATGAAATAGTATCTATTTATATTTGGCATGAAAAAAATAGATCTTCAAACAAAGAAAAAATAAAAATACATCCAAACGAGTTTAAAGATTATTACAATAATAATTATAATTATAAATTAGATATAGAATCAGAATTAAACTAATGAAAAAAATATTAATAACAGGAGTCACAGGTCAAGATGGAAGTTTGATGGCAGATTATCTTCTTAATAATTTTAATGATATGGAAATTTGGGGAGCATATAGAAGAGTAAGTACTCCAAACCACATAAACATAAAACATTTAGTTTCAAATGAAAGATTTAAACCTATTGAAATAGATGTAACCGATTCAGAAAGCATCAATTCGGCGGTTGCTGAAATTTTACCAGATTATTTTATTAATTTTGCAGCTAATTCTTTTGTTGGAAATAGTTGGAAAATGCCTATTAACCACATGCAAACAAACGCAATGGGCGTTCTGTATTGTTTAGAATCAATAAAAAACATTATACCAACTTGTCGTTTTTATAATGCTGGTAGTTCTGAACAATTTGGCGATGTAGATTATTCCCCACAAGATATCAAGCATGCATTTAAGCCAAGATCTCCATATGGAGTATCAAAATGCACTGCTCATCATCTAGTTAAAGTTTATAGAGAATCATATAATATTTTTGCTGTACAAGGAATTCTTTTCAATCATGAAGGCACCAGAAGGGGTGAAGAATTTGTAACTAGAAAAATTACAAAAAATATAGCAAGAATTCATAACTACATAAAAGATCATAAAGAAAATTTTGAAGCATTAGAACTTGGAAATATTTACTCAAAAAGAGATTGGAGTGATGCTGAAGATTTTGTAAAAGGCATTTGGTCAATGCTTAATCAAGATAAACCAAAAGATTTTGTATTATCTTCTAATGAAACACATACAATTAAAGAATTTATTGAAATAGCATTTAAACACATAGGCATAAAAGGTAAATGGGAAGGAGAAGGAATCCAAGAGAAATTTATTTTTAAACAATATAAAAATGAATTTTATCTTCATGATGATAATTGCGTACTAGTAAGAATAAATGAAAAATTTTATAGACCAGCAGAAGTTGAATTATTATTAGGAGATTCAAATGAAGCTAGAGAAGAGTTAGGTTGGTATCCAGAGGTGACATTTGAGACATTAGTAAAAAAAATGGTTGACTATGACATAAAACACTATAAACTGTAGTGGTGGCGAAAACAAAAATAAATAAAAGACATCTTTTAAAAAAATTCGTCGAATTCCCAAAAACTGGGGTTCGACATTTTTTTTCTAGAGAGATGAAATTGCTAAATGATTTAATAGAAAGATATTCTATTGAATTTGTTGATGCTCTTTCTTTGGATAAAAAATATGAAAGTGTAGCAATTATTTTATGTGATTCTTTTAAAAAAGAAATAGATAAAAGATATAAAAATTTTAACTATAGAACTGATCATTCTAAGTATGAGAAGCAAGTAATCTCAGAACAAAAATTTGGAGAAGATTTACAAGTAAACAAAAAATTAAAAACAATAAGGGATTTTTTAAATGGCTAAGAAAAAAGAAGACGGTTCTATTATAACTTCTAATGAAGTTTTATCATCATTTTTAAAAAATAATAAAGAAGATCATTATAATTTTGAAGATGACTTTGAATATAAAGTATCAAGTGGAAGTCTTGGGCTTGATATTCAATTAAGCGGTGGATTTGGGCCAGGCTTGCATCGCTTTTGTGGAATTAATGAGGGTGGAAAAACTAGTGCTGCATTAGAAGTGATGAAAAACTTCTTACGAACAGTTCCAAATGCAAAAGGTTTTTATATTAAAGCTGAAGGGCGACTTTCAAATGAAATGAAAATAAGATCTGGAGTTCCTTTTACAATTAAAGCGGAAGATTGGGGTGTTGGAACTTGTTTTGTTTTTGAAAGTAATATTTATGAAACAGTTGTTGATGCAATGAGAAATCTTGTGGCAAATAATGAAGAAGGAATCAAATATTATTTTCTTCTTGATGCCGTAGATGGTTTAATTACAAAAGGAGATTTAGATAAAACATTTGAAGATTCCAATAAAGTCGCTGGAGGCGCTGTAATCGCCGCCAATTTCATGAAGCGCATGTCTATCGCTTTAGCTAAGAGAGGGCATATGGCGGTCTTTGTGTCGCAAGTACGAGCAGATATTAAACTAGATCCATATTCTAAAGCCCCAATTCGTCAGACTTCAGCAACTGGAGGTAATGCTTTATTACATTTTGCTAACTGGATACTTGAATTTGAACCAAGATTTAATGGAGATATGATTTTGCAAGATCCAAATAATAAAAAAATTGATCTTGAAAAAAATCCTGCAATTGGACATTGGGCAAAAGTTACAGTTAAAAAATCACCAAATGAAAAAACCAATCTTCAAATTCCTTATCCAATTCGATACGGCAGAAAGAATGGAACTTCTATTTGGGTTGAAAAAGAACTTGTAGATCTTTTATACGCATGGGAATTCATGAATAGATCAGGAGCTTGGGTTAAACCAAGTGAAGATTTTATTGAATTAGTTAAAGAATTAAATTTGGAAATTCCAGAGAATTTTCAAGGAGAAAAAGGATTATTTAAATTTATTGAAGATAATCCAACTTTAATTAAATTTTTAACAAGTTACTTTAAGAATTCTATAAATGAAATTCAAAACTCTTGACGGCAAAGAGCGCACAGTCAAAAATATTAAAGACTGCATTATTGATTGGGATGGGAAAAGTAGAAGTAAATTCCAAGAAGAAGTTAAAAAATTTCTTAAAAAATATTGGAAAGGTGATGTTGTATTTGAAGAACTAAAAGTTGTTGGTACAAGATTATCTCTTGATTTTTATAATGCTAATAAAAAAATTGCCATTGAAGTACAAGGGCAACAACATTTTCAATATGTAAAATTTTTCCATGGTAATAGAGCTAATTATTTAGGACAAATAAAAAGAGATATTAAAAAAATTAATTTTTGTGAAATCAATAATATTCATCTTGTAGAAATTTATCCAAATGATAAGTTATCAAAAGAATTATTTGAAACTTTCGGCGTTAACCTTTAATCGTGTAAACTTTTTCATGAGCAAGAGAAAACCAAAATTTCAAAAATTTGAAATACCAGATTCATTTTTAGAGCAATTATTTGAATTAACTGGCGGAGTAAATAAACATAAAGGATATTTTTTATGTTTTATTGACGAAAATGGAAATGGACAAATAAAGCATAAATATGATTCTCAAGTTTCAGAATTTGCAATAAATAAATTTTTACAATTATATGTGGATCAATGCGATTGTGATTTAGTGATTCAAAATGAAAATTCCAAAGGCGAATGTGAAGAAGATGATTGACATTCACAATGGCTTTATGTAAGTATGGACCATGATCTATTCTTATGAACTAGAAAAGCAATTACTTGCTGGTCTAATTAAAAATCCTAACTCTTTCATTGATATTTGCTCTTTCATCAACGAAAGAGATTTTTATTGCGAAGATTCAGTTTTAAATAAAACAATTTTTACAATTATTAAACAATCAATTGAAAATGCTGAAGAGGTAGATGATGTAATTATAGCTCAAAGAGTTCAATCGCTTGGTCTTTCATTTGAAGATAATTTAAACGTAGCAGACTACATTAAGTCTTTAGCTTTAAGAAAAATTACTGACAATTCAGCAATTAAAGCTGCAAAAGAATTAAAAAAATATACGATTCGTAGAGAAATATATGAATCTTCCTTGGATGTATCCAAGAGGATGAAAAATATGCCTCCAGAAAGCACGTATTTAGATATAATTGCAACTGCTGATAAAATTTATAATTCAAGAATAAATCATTACGAAATTGGCAATGATACCCCTCGAAATATTTATGAGGAAATGGAAGCGATCATAGAGGAGCGAGGCAATAATCAAATTAAAGAATTTGGAATGATGGGTCCACACAGAAAGATTAATGAGTTGTATGGCTCCTTACTTAGGCCAGGTAATATTACAGTTGTTGTTGCTAGATCTGGAGTTGGTAAAACTCAATTTTGTATGGATTATGCAACTAAGGTTTCGTCAATGTATGATGTACCAGTTCTCCATTTTGATAATGGAGAAATGAGTCAGGAAGAATTAATGATGAGACAATGTGCTGCATTAAGTGGAGTTGGAATGCACTTATTAGAAAATGGTTCTTGGAGAAACGCTGGACAAACCGTAGTAGATAAAGTTAGAAGTGTTTGGCCAAAAATTAAGAAGTTAAAATTTTACTACTATAATGTTGCTGGAATGGATGTCGATTCAATGATTAATACGCTAAAAAGATTTTACTATCATGATGTCGGTAGAGGCAATAATATGATTTTTAGTTTCGATTATATTAAAAATTCATCAGAAAGAAGTGATAAAAATGAATGGCAACTAGTTGGAGAAATGGTTGACAAATTTAAAAAATGCATTCAAAAAGAAATGCTAATTGACAACAAACCTATTATTCCAATGATAACTTCAGTTCAAAGCAATAGAACAGGGATTACAAATAATAGAAATTCAGCAAATGTAGTTGATGATGAAAGTGTCGTTTCTCTTTCTGATCGCATTATTCATTTTTGTTCTCACATGTTTATTTTAAGAAAAAAAACAACAGATGAGATTGTTGATGAAGGCAATCAATTTGGTAGCCATAAATTAATTAATATTAAATCAAGACATCTTGGATCAGATATTGCGGGAGCATTAGAGCCAGTAAGAATGGGAGATATATTAAGAAATAATTTTATAAATCTTGAATTTAAAAATTTCAACATAACTGAAAAAGGCGATCTTAGAGAAATTGCAGCCTTCCATGAAGGACAAGAGCAACTAGAAACAACAAATAGGAGGGGAGAAATTCCTGATTTTGATGAACGCTAATATAGAATCTTCACTAATTGAGTTAGGTTATAAATTAAAAGATTTTGGTAATCATTGGAGGGCAAATGCCGTTTATAGAGATGGTAAAAATCCATTATCTTTAATGATTTATAAAGACACTGGTGTTTGGAGAGACTTTGTTGAAAATAAAACTCCAATGCCATTTAGAAGATTAATTGAATTAACATTAAATACTAATGATTTCAATGTAATAAAAAAATATATTCAAACTGATAATAATGAACCTCAAGAATATATTAAAAAAGAAAAATTAGAAATGGAAAAGATTTATCCAAATGACTGCATCAAAAAGTTATTTCCAAATTATAATTTCTATTTAAAAAGAAACATAAATGAAAGTACTCAAAAAATGTACAACTGTGGATTAGCTTCCGCTGGGAAAATGTATAGAAGAGTTGTGTTTCCAGTTTATAATTCTAATCAACAAATTTGTGGATTTACTGGTAGAAAAATTGAAGAAAATAATGATGCTCCAAAATGGAAACATATTGGATTAAAAAGTAATTGGATTTATCCAGCAAATATTCCAGATTATCCAGAAATCGAAGGAGAAGTCATTTTGGTTGAAAGCGTTGGAGATAGTATGGCGTTAAGCCAAAATGGGTATTATAATAATCTTGTTACTTTTGGGTTGGATTGTAGCGCAGCATTAATTAATTATTTAGTTTCTAAAGAATTAAATGTTATTTATATTTCAACAAATAATGACTTGCAAAGTGAAAAAAATCGAGGGCTTATTGCGGCTATTAAAATAATGATTAAACTTTCTTCATACTTTGATTTAAATATATTAAAGATCAAACCTCCATTAATGAATGATTTTGGAGAAATGCAGAATTCAGATAATACTTTAATTTTTGACAGCTGGAGGAAAAGAGAATCTTTAAAAATTGAAGATATATTAAAAATTATTGAAGAAAATCAATCTGAATTTAATAAAAGTAAGTTAAATAAATTTTTAAAGAAATGTCAGAACGAGTAACACTATCTGCTAGTAGAATAAAAACAGCATTATCTTGTTCTTGGCTTTACTGGGCTAAATACAAACTTAAACTTCCAGATCGTGGAAACGATGGATCTTCAAGAGGAACTGTTTGCCATGAAGTATTTGAATTCTTAGGAGATAAGAAAAATAAAAAAGAGTTTGATAAAATCATTCAAAAACAAGATATTTTTGCTAGTAAAAAAGTAAAAGATTTAGTCTTGGTTTTAGCTGTTAAAGAAGGAGTTGGGGATGATTCAAATATGAATCTAATTAAAACAATGACATTGAATGGTCTTAATTATGATTTTTTTGGACAAGAATTTGGCAAAATAACCGAAGAATTTTCAGAAAAAGATTTTGATTTTGATGTTCAAGATAAAGATCTTAATTATAAAATTAAAGGTTTTATTGATAAACTTTTTATTTATGGAGATAAAGCTATAATTAGAGATTTTAAATCTAGCAAAGATGTATTTAAAGGAAAAGATCTTGAAGACAATATGCAAGATTTGATGTATACTCTTGCGGTTAAAAAGATGTTTCCACAAATTAGAGAGCTATATTCAGAATTTTTATTTCTTAAATTTGATTTAAACTCAAAAGGTTGCATAAAAATGCCAAGCATATCGCATCAAGAATTGGAAGGATTTGAACAATACTTAACATATGTGCAAAAATATTTAGATAATTTTACGGAAAAAACTGCCAAATCAAATATGGCTGCAAAAGCAGACTATCCTAAAGACAATTCTTTCGGTGGACCAATTATGTGCGGTAAAGCAAAAAAAGGAGACTTAAAAAAAGATGGAACTCCAGCTTGGTGTTGTTCTGCAAAATTTAATTTAGAATATTATCACATCATAGATGATAAAGATAAATTAATTGATTCTTGTTTTAAGGAAGATTTTAGCGAATATGAAGAAAAATATAAAGATAAAAAAGTTAAATTTAAAATTTTTAAATATGAAGGGTGTCCAGCTTTTAGAAATAAAGATTGACACAACTAGTTTAAATGGTATGATGGGATCATGATTCCATTGTTTAAGTCTAACTACTCTATTGGTAAGAGTATATTGACTCTGGATGCTCCAGAAGAAAATCCAGATGCTGAAAAATCTGATTCAATTTTTCAAATTGCAAAAGAAGAAAATTTAGATAAAATTACATTAGTTGAAGATACAATGATTGGATTCTTGGAGGCTCACAAGTTGAGTAAGTCTCTAGGAGTCCAATTAATTTTTGGACTGAGAATAAATTGTTGCAATGATGTTAATTCTGAAGACAAAGAGAAATCACAACATAAAATAATCATTTTTGCTAAAAATGATTTGGGTTGCAAACTACTTAATAAAATTTATTCAAAAGCATATTGTGAACATAATGGATATGTAGATTCTATTGAACTGTCTAGCATATGGAATAAAAATGCTCTACATTTAGCAATACCATTTTATGATTCTTATATTTATCAAAATTCTTTCTCATTTAATAACTGTATTCCAAATTTTTCTTTTTGTAATCCCACTTTCTTTATTGAAAGAAATAACCTTCCATTCGAACAACTTTTGACCGATAAGATTAAAAATATTTCTCAAAATACAGAATTAACAAAAACAATTTATTACAAAAATAAAAAAGATGTATTTGCATATCAGACTTACAGATGTATTACAAATCGCTCTTTCGGTAAAGAGCAAAACTTATCTAGTCCTAACTTGAATCATTTCGGGTCAGATGAATTTTGTTGGCAAAGTTTTAAAGAGGTAATAAATGGATAATTTATTAAGATTTAATTTTAATCAAAAGTATCTCGTAATAGATACTGAAACAGAAGGTTTAAATTTAATTAATTCAAGACCTTGGCAAGTATCTTGGTTTACTGCAAAAGGCAAGCATATTGAAAGAAAAAATGATAGATTTTTAAAATGGTCAGATTTTAAAATCTCAGATGGTGCAGCTAAAATAACTCAATTTGATTACAGTAAATATTCAAGAGTTGCGGAAGATCCAAAAAAAGTTTTAGATGAGCTGTGGTCAATAATGTCTGATAAATCTTACATTATTATTGGGCAGAATTTCTTGGGATTTGATACGTATGTCTTAAATACTTTAAGAAAAGCTTGTGGATATAAGTCTGATTATTGTTACATCCCAAGAGTTATTGATACAAGAAGCCTTGCAATGGCAATTGGAACAGGCTATAAACAATTGCAAAGAGGTGATATTTTGTCTCAATATAGATTTCTTAACTATAGAGATAAAAAAATTAAAGCAAGCCAAGGAGCTTTATTAAAAAAATATAATATAGATCATGATCCATCTAAACTGCACGATGGTCTTTATGATATAGAAATGACTTTTAAAATTTTCTGGAGTCAAATTCAAGAAATAGATATTTAATATGTTTAGTGATTTTCAAAAATATGAAATGCCAACAGCTGCTGGCGTTCTTCTACCAAAAATTAACATTGAAACAAAATATTATGATATGCTTGGCGTTCCTAGTACAACTTCAAATTTTGATTTTTTAAGAAATCTTGCATTCAAAGGAGTTAAAGATAAAGGCATAGATACTTTTGATAATAAACAAACATATTATGATCGAGTTAAAATGGAACTTTCAATTCTCAAGGAACTTGGATTTATTGATTACGTTCTTTTAAACTGGGATATTTTAAAATTTTGTCATGAATCTGATATTCCAACTGGACCAGGGCGTGGTAGCGCAGCAGGTTCTTTAGTTCTATTTTTAATTGGAGTGACCAAGGTTGATCCAATTAAACATGATCTTTATTTTGAAAGATTTGTATCTAGAAGTCGCGCCAAAAAAATAGACTATAATGGAATAACTTATCTTGATGGCTCATTATTAGCAGACGTTGACAACGATATTTCTTACGAAAGAAGAAAAGAAGTCATTCATTATATTGAAAATAAATACAAAGGAAAAACTTGTAAAATTCTGACGATGAATACTTTAAGTGCAAAGCTTTGCATTAAAGAATGTGGTAAAATTGTAGCCGAATTGGAGGAATCAGTAGTTAATCAAATTAGTGACGTAATCCCTAAAAAGTTTGGCAAGGTTGCTCCTTTATCTGAAGCATATTCTGAAGTAGATAAATTTAGGGAATTTGCAGATCAGTATCCAGAAGTTTTTAAGATAGCTAAAAAATTAGAAAACCTCAATAAAAATACTGGAGTTCACCCATCTGGAATTGCAATCTCTCATGATGAGATGGATGATTTAATGCCAGTTCAAAAAACTGGAGATGGAGATTTAGTTTCTGGGTATGACATGAATAATGTCGCAGAACTTACAGTTAAATTTGATATTCTTGGACTGAGAACACTATCTGTAATTTATGATGTTTGTAAACAAATAAATATTGATATTACGAAGGTAGATTTAAATTCAGAAAAAATATATGAAAATTTACAATCCATCAATACTCCACAAGGCTTATTTCAAATTGAAGCAGATACAAACTTCAGAGTTTGCCAGAAAGTAAAGCCAAAAAATCTAGAAGAACTTTCTGCCGTAGTTGCAATTGCAAGACCTGGAGCTATTGAATTTTTAGATCAATATGCTAGATACGTGGAAACAAACAACTTTCAAGGAATAAATTCATTTTTTGATGACGTACTATCTTATACTGGCGGAATTCCATTGTACCAAGAACAGTTAATGAAGATGGCAGTTAAAGTTGGATTTACACTTGATGAGGCGGAACAATTAAGAAGGATTGTAGGTAAGAAAAAAGTTGATCAAATTGAAGCTTGGAAACAAAAAATTGAAGACAAGATTAAAGAAAATAGTTTAAATGAAGAAATTGGAAATGTTTTATGGAAAGTTGCTGAAGATTCTGCAAACTATTCATTTAATAAATCTCACTCAATTTCATATGCTATTCTTGCGGCTTGGACTGTTTATTTAAAATTTAATTATCCACAAGAATTCTTTTTAAGCTTATTAAAATCTACTCAATTTGAACCAGATCCACATGAAGTAATTTCTAATATTTCAAAAGAACTGCCTTATTTTGATATTAGATTATTGCAACCAGATCTTTCAAAATCTGAAATTGATTTCAAAATCGAGAAAAGAGATATTCGTTATGGACTAAATGCAATCAAAGGCGTTTCAACAAAAGTACTAGAATCATTACTTGAATTTAGACAAGGTACTTTCGCAAATAAGTATGAAGTATTTTTAAGCGCAAAAGAATGTGGATTAAATATTGGTATTTTATCTGCATTGATTCAAGCTGGCACGCTAGATTCTTTTTCAAAGAATAGATGCAGGATGGTTCTTGAAGCACAAACTTTTAATATTTTAACGCAAAGAGAGAAGCACCAAATTGTAAATATTGCTGATAAATATAACCATGATATATTAAATACAATAAAAGATGTAACAAAAAATCTTATGATTGGAGATGATAATAAAAAAATCATGTCTGAAAAAAGATTTGAAACCTTTAAGAAAAAATATAATCCATATAAAGAAATTTATGAAAAGAATATCGAGCATGAAAAATTTGCAAACTGGTTCTTTGAAAAGAAACTTTTAGGTTATAGTTATTCACATACAATTAGAGATATTTTTAAAGATTCAGAAAATAATAGATTTACTTCTACTTTAGAATTTAATTCTAGTGAAAATGCTTCAAATTTAAGAGTTGTTGGCTGGGTTATGGAAGCAGAAAAAAGAACAAGTAGACAAAATAATAAATATTTAAAAATTACTCTCCAAGATGAACTTGGAAATATAACTGCAATGTTAATGGATGGTAGAGATTTAAAAATGACTAATTATTTTGACAATGGAGGCATTGTACCCAAAAAGGATAGCATTGTAGTTTTAATTGGTAGAAAATCTAATGATACAATGTTTTTAGAAAAAATTTCAATATTAGATGAGAAAATCTATATGAAATTATCAGAACTGAAGTAGTGTAAAATATGAAAATGGAAAAATATAATTTAGTTCCAAGAGTTAAAAAGTCGCTCGAATTATCAGTTGATATAGCTAAAAAATTTAAACATCCAAAAATAAATCCAGCGCATTTACTTTATGCTGCTGTTGAAATTGGATCTTCTCAAATAAATGAAATATTAGATTATTTTAATATAAGTTGTGAAAATTTAAAAAAATCATTGATGATCGAATTTCCAAGAATACATCCAGATTTTTTTAAATCAATAAGTGAAGAATTTTGGTCAAAAGAAATGGAAATAATTTTTGAAAAAGCGCAAGAATTATCTATAAAATTTAATCAACATTTTATTGGGCTTGAGCATGTGTTATATAGTTTATTAAATAATTCAAAAATATTAAATAAATTTTTACTTTCTAAAGAGGTTCCAACTTTACAAATATCTGAAATAATTTTAACTTTATTAGATCCTGAACTACAACAATCAAAACCTTCAAAACAAAAAATAGAAAATTTAGAAAAAGAAAATGAAAAATTTACTTCAAAATATTGCCATAATTTAAATGAAAGTGTTAAAAAATTAACTGCAAAAATTGAAGGAAGAAATGAAGAAGTAAATAAATTGATAGAGATTTTATCTTGCAAAATAAAAAATAATGCAATTTTAATTGGAGATCCAGGTACTGGAAAAACTGCTTTAGTAGAAGGATTGGCTCAAAAAATAAATAGTCTTGATTGTCCAATTTTCTTTTCTGGTTATAAAATTTATTCTTTAGATCTTGGATTGATGGTTGCGGGAACTAAATATAGGGGACAATTCGAAGAGAGATTTAAAGGGTTAATAGAAGAACTTAAACAAGATAATCAGGCAATTCTTTTTATTGATGAAATTCATTCTATTGTTGGAGCTGGATCTTCAGAAGGAACTTTAGATTTAGCCAATATGATTAAGCCAGCTTTAGCTAGAGGCGAAATTAAATGTATTGGAGCAACAACACACGTAGAATATAAAAAATATTTTGAAAAAGATGGAGCTTTAAATAGAAGGTTTCAAACAATTATAATTGATGAACCAAGTAAAGCGCAAACTATTGAAATTTTAAAACAAGCAAAAGAAAGTTATGAAAATTTTCATGGAGTAACATACGACGACACAATCATAAAAAATATTATTGACCTATCTGATAAATATTTACCTTATAGAAAATTTCCAGATAAAGCATTTGATATCTTAGATAGAATTGGCGCAAATGGTAAAATTAAAAAATTTACAATTCCTGATTCTTTAAAACAAAATGAGAAAAAAATATTTTCTTTTGTAGAAAATGAAGATATGGAAAAAAATGAAAATAAAATAAAATGCGAAAAAATGCTTTCTAAATTTTTAGATAAAAGAAATGATTGGATACAAAAAACAACTAAAGATTTAATTAATATTAATCAAACACATATAATTGAAGTTTTATCTAAAATAAGTGGTCTTTCAAAAGACAAAATAGAATTTGGCAATAACAAATCAATTCTTTCTTTAAAAGAAGACATTAAATCTAAAATTTTTGACCAATCAGAAGTAATTGATAAAATATATGATATTCTTTTATGCTCAAAAGCTGGAATTAAAATTTCTAAAAAAACTGTAGCAAATTTTCTATTTGTTGGTTCTACAGGAATTGGAAAAACATATACCGCAAAAGTTATTGCTGAAAAATTTTATAATAAACCAAATTCATTTTTGCAAATAGACATGGCTGAATATGTGGAAAAGAATTCAATATCCAAATTATTGGGTGCAACAGCTGGATACGTTGGATATGATGAAGGCGGATTATTGTCAGAATTTGTTAGAAATAATCCTAATTCATTGATTCTTTTTGATGAAGTTGACAAAGCTCATCCAGAGGTAGTAAATATTCTTTTAAAGATCATGGATGAGGGAGTTATTACTGATAATTTTAATCGTAAAATTGACTTTAAAAATACCATTATTGTAATGACTGGTAATATTGGTGCAGAATTTGAGACAAGCCGTTCTATGGGCTTTATTGATCAAAAGACAACCCAAAATAGAAAAGATGAATATACATCATCTATCAAAAAACAATTTAAACAAGAACTCATCTCAAGAATTGATGAAATTTTAATTTTTAATAATAAATTTTCAAAAGATGGAATTTGTAAAATGATTGAAACTATGCTTAAAGAAATACAAGAATCATTATTTGAAAAAAATATCTTATTAAACAATAAACAAGAAACAAAAGAGTTTTTGTATTCTTTAGTTGAGAAAGAATCATCAAATGCTAGAAATATACAAAAAATATTAAAAAATAAGTTTGAACTTCCATTATGCGAATTTATTGTTTCTCATGAAAATATTTCAGAAATTAATACTAAAATACTTGACAATCAAATACAGTTTCTTTAATATCTAAAGAATATGAGAACTACATATACAAAGCAATCCAAAACAACAGTAAAAACAAGCAATCAAGCAAGCACTTCAAAGATGAGTACCGCTTCTATTCTAACTAGAATTACAAATAGTAAAGGAAGATTCTTTGGACTTTCTCTAAAGAATGGAGAAACATTTAACGCCCAATTTCGCAAGGAAACTCCAGCATATGTTATGGTTTATGATCGCACGTCTTCCACTCTTCGTAAAGTTCTAAAGACGAGTATCGTTAATACTACTGCTTAATACTTCTAAGTTAGTTAAAAACCCCCATCAAGAAATTGGTGGGGGTTTTTTTATTATATAATGTAATATAATATATGTCGAATATAACAACAGCTTTTAATCAAAGAAATTTTGTAAGTCCTCAAGCTGATTTCACTACTGAATCTCATAAAGATTTAATAAATTTAATATTAAAAAGACATGGTAGCAATTTTGCTAATAACATTAAATTAATTGATGAAAATGATGATTATGATTCTTTTTTAGTCGAAGTTAATGATATGGGATTTTGCATTAAAATTTCTTTTGATCAGATCCCTATATTTTATGACTATATGATATTAAAAGGTATAGAACATCTTCAAATATCTCCACAAGCAATAGACAGAGGGCAAATAGAATTTGGTAAAACAATATATTACACAATTCAAACTTTTGAATATTCAAATAATATATCTTCAATGGGAATATCATTATTAAATGATGAAAGTTATTCTCATATAAATGAAATTCTTGCAAGAATGCATAAATTTGCTCCACCCACACAAGTGTGGGAACATTTAGATAATACTGAGTCGTATTTAAATTATCATAACATTTCTTTTGAAAATATTTTGCAGTATGTTGACGCATCTGAACAGCAAGATTATAATGATATAAAAACATTATATCAGAATACATTTAATGAAATGATGACTTATTTTAAAATAAATGAATCTAAATTAAAACAACAAAAACTCGTACATGGAAATTTAGATGGAAGCACTATTATTTCCAACAATTTTAATTTTAAATTTATAAATTGGGAATATGCTTTTGTTGGAAGTCCATTTTTTGATTTAGCAAATATTGTTTTTGAAATGCAAATGAGCGGAATGAAAGAATATGATTTTGTTACTAAGAGAATATCAGAATATGGATTAGTTGAAAATAGATTAAAAGCAAAAGAATATTTGGAAGAATATAAAATTTGTAAATATATTTGGACAAGAAAAAGATTTATTGATCTTCTATGCGAATACATAAAAGAAGTAATTGTTTTAAATAAAACAAGAGTAGATAAAATGGCAAGAACTGCGCATTCATTTTCCAATCATTTTTATAGATTTTCAGATATAAAAATATTTTCTACAAATGCTCCAATCTTAGTTGAAAAATTTAAATCTTTAATTTTGGATTAAAGTGTTTGCTTCAAAAAAAATTATAGGATAATAATGCAATAAATCTTTCCAATCATTTGGTAAATCTTGATTGGTCACATCTCGCAGTAAATTTTTTGCTGATACAATTTTTTGTTTTTTATCCAAATCATCGTCTTCCAACGCCTTCATAAATAAAACATCTAGTTTTTGTAATAATGGGTCTCGCAATTGTCTGTATTCATCTTTTTTTATTTCTTTTGCAATATTGATATCTATATCAACATCTTTAATAGAGTCATTCCAATAAAAAGCAAAATAAAATTGCATAGGCAATTGCTCAGATATAGGTTTGTATTTATAAGCTTTGACTGGTTTTGTTTGAACAAAATTTAAACATTCATTAATTGTATTAAAATAATTAATTGATAAATTATTTGCTATATTTGAATATAAAACGTACATATTAATAACTATAAATTACAAAAGATCCAGTACCATTTAAAGCTGAAGTATTTAAAATACTATAATAATTTGCACAATTTGTTATAGTTGGAGATAAATTAAAAATAACTTCATTATAAGAGGAATTAAAACATAATTGTTTAAAGTCTGTGCATAAATAATTTCCATTTACATTACATCCAGCACAATTAACTAATGTTGAAATTAAAGGTTGACATAATTGACTTCCTGTAAATCCATAAACTCCAGAAGTTGAAGAGTAAACACCAAATGTGCCTGTGCCTGTGGCTGTACCTCCAATACCCCATACATTTTGATCAAAAACTCCAACTGGATTAAATTTCATGTCAAAAGTAAAAGGCCATTTTACTGTATTGCATAATCTTATTCCATAAAATACAAAAGGAGAAGACCAAACATATTTACTCGCAATAGTGCCAGAACCAGTATTACCATAAAATGCTGAATTAGTAGGATTATTTCCGCCAGTAACTCTTATTCCAGTTATTGGAATAGTCATAAAATTACATATATTATAACCAGTAAGAATTGTTGGAACACCACATTTTAATGAATAAACACCCCATGCTTTGGCAGTATTTATGCCCGATATATATCCAGCAGTATTAATATTTCCACATATACAAACAGAAGAACAAAAAAGATTTGTTGCAGAATCCCCAATAGAACAAATAGAATTTGTAATTGTACAACCTTGACTGTATAAAGCATTTACTGCATAAACACAATTTGTAAAACATCCTATACTGCCAGAAATGTTTCCAGAAAATACAGGTGAGCATATAGATTTTTGAATACATAAAGTGCCACTAAATTTATTTGTAGTCGTTTCATCTACAGTACATATGGAATTAAAAAATGCTGGACAAGCTTTTGTTTCAGCTGTTCCAGTATTTACCAAATTAGCATTAATTATAAAATTACATGCTAAAGTTTTATTTGCACAAAAAGTAAAACAACAACCAGACATACTATGAACTACATCGCTAGTTGGATAAACTGTAAATGCACCTCCAATATGACATAAATTACCAGTAACTTTTACAACACCCATGCAATTACAGCCAGAAAAACAATTTATTAATCCAGAAGATATAATATTATTTCTAAAATATACAGGTTTATCAAAACACGTATCGACATTAAAATAAGCACCAGTTGATCCACCATTAACACATAAATTATCAAACATTCCAGACACATAATCTGCGCATCCTAATCCAGATACATTATAAAACAAACCAGTTCCTCCAAAAACGCATTTATTTGTACATATATTGTAGTCACAAACTTTTAATTCGCCACCACAAAAACAAGCTTCTTTATTAAAAACTGAATATGCATCAATATACATGCCTTGCGCAGTAGAATTGCAAACCACAAATGATTTTGCCTTGTTTCCCGAAATTACAACTCCACTATTAAAACTAGCACAATCTGAAAAATATGATTTACCACAGGTAAATAAATTATAATCCTTACAAAAATTAGCATTAATACCAATATAAGATCCAGATAATGCTAAAGAACATGCAACATTACATGTATTAAAAATTATTTCTTTATAGCTACAAATATTTGTTCCTGTAGCGTTACCTTGACAAGCACGAAAAGTTAATATATCCCCGCTATTTAAAAAAGAAATTCCTAATGAATGAGGTGCACAACAATCTCTAAGTACAATATTTGGAGAATCATTTGTAATTTGAAGACCTTTACATGTAGTAGGTGAAAGTACACCAGAATTAATAGAAAGAGTGCCATATTGATCAAATACGTGACAATATCCAGGTATACTTGTACTACCACCTCTTAATACAACACATTGATTAGCATTTGATAAACAAAGATTTAAATTAACTGTACCTTCACAAAATTTAACATCATTATTACAAAAAGTTGTAAAACAATTTCCCACAAGTATTCCAGTGTTTTGATCTGGAGTTCTAATTCCAAATGAAGCAGTATTAGCATTATTAATACCTGTTGGACCTACATATCCACCAGTTAATTTAAGATAAGTTTCTTTTATTGTGCAATCTAATTGACTAAATGTATTTGTTAAAGATTGTGCGGGCATTTATTATTTCCAGTTTTTAAATAATTGAACTATTTTCATACATGTATAAATAAAAGCAGCTAATAGTCCACCAACTCTTAAAAGAGCCTCGAATTCACTAAAAGAAAGCATAAAAGCGGCTAAATTAATTGCTGATACTTTTGATATATCTTCTAGATTATCCATGTTTATTTTTACACTTATTGTTTTATCATTTATAAAATGAAGAACATTATTTTTCAAGTTAATGGGGGAGTTGGAAAGTCAATCATGGCAACAGCTGTTTGCAGAGCCATTAAAAAGGCATATCCAGATTATAATTTAATAGTATTAAGTGGATATCCAGAAGTTTTTATCGGGAATCCTAATGTTTATAGATTTTATAGATCTGGAATGGCTCCATATTTTTATGAAGACTTTGTAAAAGGAGATCAAACAATTTTTATGTGCGATGAGCCTTATTTAGCCAAGGGGTATTTAACAAAAACAAAACATCTAACAGAAGCATGGTGTGATGTATTAGGCATTAAATACGATGGATGTAAGCCAGATTTATTCTTAAATCCAATTGAAATTAATAAAACAAGAATCCAAGGTCCAAATGGAAAACCTGTATTAGTATTTCAGCCATTTGGGGGTGGTTCTAAAGAGGTTCAGTATAGCTGGAATAGGGATATTCCACCTCATCAAGCACAAATGATTGCTAATACATTATCTCAAAAATATCACGTAGTTCAAATTTGTAGAGATGATCAGATTAAATTGCAAAACGTACAACCAATTCATGCTCCATTTAGAGACTTATTTGGTATTATTGCTAATAGTCAAGCTAGACTTGGTATAGATAGCTTTATGCAGCATACAGCAGCAGCATTTGATCAACAAACAACCGTTGGTTGGGTAACTAACACTCCAACAGTTTTTGGTTACAAGAAAAATAAAAATGTTTTTCCTGATGCAAAATTAAAGATTGTTAATAAAGCTGGTGTAGAAGGTTATATTGAGGAGTATGATTTTTCTGGACATAGAGCTCATGATTATCCTTATGCAACTCCAGATGTTTTTGACCTTAATGAGCTTATTAAAGCATTCTAATGATAGACGCAATCCAACCAATACAACAAACATCAAGTTATATTCAAATTCAGCCATTAATGGCTGGAATGAAAAATTCAAATGATAACCTTCCTAAAAATTCATTTCCAATTGATAATTTAGGAACCGCACAATCAAATACTCATTTATTGCCACCAATTACATTATATAATTCACATGGTATTTTAAATAAAACAAATGCAAATAGTTTAATTGCATACGCTTAATAAAAAAAGTTACAAAAAAACCCCGCTAAAAAGCGGGGTTTTTTATTTTTAAAAAATAACTAAATTAAATTTCCATCAAGCATCCACACATTTGTTGCTAATTTAGTAGCTCTTACAACAGCTCCACTTGCACAAGTTTTAAATTTACTTGTTAAACTTATACTGCAAATACCTTGTCCAGCAACACCAGAAATTGATACCTGTCCAGCACCACCCTGAAGTACTGTGGTTGTTGAGCCAATATTATAATTTCCTAATGCATTTGTAATACATATAATACCAGCAGTAGCACCTGTAAATCTAATTATAGAATTTTCATGAGATTGAGTTAATGGAAAATTACCATAACAATTATAAACATTATTTAAAGTCATTGAAGTGGCATCTCCATAAAATTTGCCACATGAACAAATATCAGTATTAGTGTATGTTATGCCAGTAGCTGTAAATACAGAAGTTGTGCCTGCAACTGGAGAATATGCCGACATGAAATATTTTCCATCATTTGATAAAGATGGAGAATACCAAGTTCCCATTGGTAATGTTGCTTTATATCCCCAATTGCATCCATAATCTGTTGAAACGTGAAGGTAAATGTTAGATGAGGCAACCATAACTTTACCATTACAAGCCATAGACATACCAACAAATAAAGAAGAACCAGCATTAGATGTGCACCATGAACACCCATAGTCATAAGATATATATATACATCCATTATAAGCAGCAACTGCTTGAATCCGTCCATCGTCAGAAACTTCACCCATGTATGCACTAGCAATAGATGATGTTGAGATCCAAGAATTTCCATAATCGTATGAAGATAAAACTCTAGAATTACTCAACCCACCATTATAGGCAATTACAAGTTGGACTCTTCCATCTGCAGACATTCTATTAGAAGAATAAGAAGTTTGAGACTGATAGACTCCAGTAAAAGTAGTTCCATAATCACAGGAAGCGTAAACGCAAGCGTTGTCACTAACAGCAGTTACAAATCTTCCATCTGCAGACGTGGCAATTGATGTCCAAGTTTTAGTTCCTATATCAGTTAATCTTGTAGACCAATTTTTACCGCAATCATATGAAACATAAATATATCCGCCGTAACTTGTTGCATAATTTACTTTTCCATCAGCAGACATTGCAAGAGAAGTCCAACATCCGCTAACATTTGTATTAGTAAAAGTCTTTAAATAATCACAACTTGAATACAAATAACCACCAGCTGCACATTGAGGAGCAATAATTGAATACTTTCCATTTGCAGACATTTTAGTAATTGTAAGGTCATTGCTATAGCCAGTCAAACAATTAACTTCACAAATTATACTAGACTCTAAAATACAAAATGAATGTTGAGAAACTTGCGTTCTTCCTAAAAATAAACCTTCGTCATTATTAGATAACGTATATCCATTTCCATAAATGGGAGAGTTTGAAAAAGCGCATCCAGTAGGTGCAGTTCCACTACCATTTATAAGCAAAAATCCAGTACTAGTAAAACATATAGAATTTGGTACGCCTCCTCCAGTAAACGCATTAGAATTATTAATTCCAGTTAATGAAGAACCATCTCCATAATATTTACCACCATTTGTGCAAAAATTATTTGAATAAGTAGTATTTGGACAGGCTGCAACTATTCCAGAACCTCCAATTACTGAGGAGTTTATTGCAGTGCAACAAATTATATTGTTATAACCACCTATAATTGTATTCGCTTGACCACAATTGCATATCACATTTAAACATCCCCCCAAAATAGAACTATATTTTACTCCAGTAAGTATGCAGCTATTAAAAGAATCACCTATAGAATTAAAACAAGCTCCAGAACATATTTTTGCGCCGTTTGATGCAAAAATCATATTGTAACAATTTCCAGATAAACAAGATCCAGAACTAGAAATGATGGCATCAAAACAATTATTTTGAAGAAGGCATGAATTACAATTTGATATAAGTATATTAGTGGTATTTCCTAAATTGCAACTCCCACAATTTGTTGTATATACTCCCGAAATTAATCCACAACCATTTCCAAAAAACGAACCGTTGGTAGAGCAAAAATTACTTGAATAAGTGGTATTTGGGCAAGTCGCAACTATTCCACAACCTCCAATTATTGAAGAGTTCACAGCTGTACAGCAAATTTTATTATTACATCCACCTAAAATAACACTTTTATCAGCACAATTGCAAATACAATTTAAACATCCACCTATAATAGAACTATGTTTTGCTCCACTAAGAACGCAACTACCATAAGCGTTTATAACAGAATTAAAACAAGCTCCAGAACATATTTGCGATTGGTATGAAGACGCAATAATATTGTAAAAATTTCCAGATAAACAAGATAAACAAGAAGAAATGATGGTATTAAAAATAGTATTTGAAAGAATGCATGAATTACAATTTGAAAAAATTGTATTGCTATTTCCACCTAAATTATAACCTCCACTATTTGATGCACCAGTAGTTAAAAAATTAGTAAGATTGCTATTATCAAGAAAATTTCCTGTCATGCTAGTGGAAACGAGCGTGCCAGTCATGGCGGTGCTGACGAGTGAGCCAGTCAAGCCAGTCAGCGTGCCAGTCATGGCGGTGCTGACGAGTGAGCC
>Ga0114969_10000317_pt1 | contig 40996 bp, 66 predicted proteins | sample M_130807_MF_Meta_FD_87316 | JGI IMG/M metagenome (GOLD analysis project Ga0114969, IMG submission 87316) | Freshwater microbial communities from Lake Montjoie, Canada to study carbon cycling - M_130807_MF_MetaG | ecosystem: Environmental > Aquatic > Freshwater > Lake | place: Lake Montjoie...
CGCCGACTTTTCAGGAGTTACGGAAATAGAGTATTTCCGTTTCGGTTCCTTGGTTCGGCCCCTTCGACCCCCTTCGCTCCGGCTCGGCAGAAGGTCGCCGACCCCGGCCTCGGGAAGCCTCTCGCGTCGCGTAGCACTCCATTCTCGGGGAGAGCCTTGACCGGAGGGGGGGGGAGCCGGTAGGCTCCGAGAGAACGCATCCTCGGAGTTCTCATCATGGCTTCCCTTCCCAAAACTCTTTGTCGTGAAGTCGTGCGCGGTTGCACTACCCTTCTGGAGGGGCCCGTCGATCAGGAAATCCCTATGCGGAAGCTGGAGCTTTCCGTTCTCGCCCCTGCCACAAAACTTCTCGAAGATCACTACAAGACTCTCCTAACGTACCCCTCTGTGACGCAGCAGTACAAAGGAAGGGCGGCCACGACGCAGGAGAATCGCTACACGGAGCTTAAAGAGGCTCTCGGTGGTCTGCTCTTGGCCTCGTACATGGGGCACTCAGAAGTTCAGGCGGACGATCTGCGCGCCTTGCAGGATATCTGCGGCACGATGGTCTGATCGTCGGGAGCCTCTCGCGCCGCGTAGCACTCCGTTCTCGGGAGGCGTCTTGCCCGTAGGGGGGGGGGAGACGGTAGTCTCCGGGAGAACGCATCCTCGGAGTTCTCAGATGGCCCGCAAAACCTCTTCCGACCCCACGGCCGGGTTCTCGTACCTCGACGAAGACCTTTACGACGGCAAGCTCCGCCTCGTGAACTGGGACGCTCTTGACGGCGCGATGGCAAAGAACATCGGCACCATTCGACGCGATGCGAAGGTGGGCCGTCAAACCTTCTACGGGGACACGAGCTACGTCCTCATCGTGGCAGACCTGAAGTTTTCCCGCGCTGCGAAAGACACGGTTCCGGTGTTCAGCGTGGTGGTGTTCGACGACGAGGGCCCGTCCTACGCCATCGTGTTCAAGAACATCCCCGACATCAAGACGGCGGAGATGTTGGCAAAGGCCGAGTGGACGAGCCTGAACCACTACGCCGGTTTCTATGACCGTGAACTGGGCGCCGCGATGAAGAAGTACGAGGCGTAGATAGCCCCCTCGCGCCGCGTAGCACTCCGTTCTCGGGGAGAGCCTTGCCCCTCCTTCCGTGCGCGAGGTAGGCTCCGGGATAACGCATCCTCGGAGTTCTCATCATGGCCGCCCTTCCCGTAGACGTTCGCAATCTCGCCGCCAAAATCCAGCTCGGCTCCATCGACTTGATGCAACGGGTCTCTGCGGGCGAGAGGGTAGGAATCGAGGCTCTGAAAACGAAGATCGTGGAGCCCGCCGCGCGGCTTCTCCGGTATCACGGCGAAAAACTCCTGAAGAGCCCGTCGATTGATCAGCACGAAGTGGGTAGGAAGGCCACATCGAACGAGAACGCCTACTTCGAGCTTCGAGGGGCTCTCGGAGAACTTTTTCTGTCGAACTACACGGGAGAGAAGGGGCACATGCTCGATGCGCTGGACGAGATCGGGATGATCTCCGACACCCTGCTCGAACAGCAGTAGCCGACCCCCTTCGCTCCGGCTCGACAGAAGGTCGCCGACCCCGGCCTCGGGAAGCCTCTCGCGCCGCGTAGCACTCCGTTCTCGACCGGCCCTTGGCCCCTCCGGGGCGGCTCGGGTAGGTTCGGCTTCTCTCTCGGAGCCTCCATGCCCACGTCCGCCCAGAACCTCGCCGCCCTTCGGGCCGAACTCCGCCGCGTAGAGGGCAGGCGGAACCCGGCCTCCTCCGAGTTTGTCGTGGCCCATGCCCAACAGGCCGGGCGCGCGGCTCGCGGAGAGGGACACGTCATTCCCACCGACAACTTCTGGTATGCGTGGCTCCTCGCGGCGCTCGCTCGGGGCGTTGTCGAGAACCGGAGCAGGGATGGCTTCACGAAGCAGTTGTCGAACATGACGCTCCGGGAGATCGCAAAGATGGCGGACACCGACCCCAGCTTCTACGACACCTGATCCTCTCATGCCGAAGCCCAGCCGTGACGAAATCGCCGCTATGCTCCGTAAGATGCCTTCGGGCTGGCAGCGGCAGTACGCCGTAGGTCGGGCGACCCTCGCGCAGAACGGTGGCCCGGTGCTCCCGAACGCGCCCACACCCGAACAGGCTATGCTCATCCTCGGGAACACGGCGGGCGGGAACGCGGACGCGGACACGGCAGGTGGAGACCAGCCCGTGCCGAAAGCCGTTCGGGACGCCGCGATGCACGGGCTTCGCCTGTCCTACCAGAACAACTACGGAGGGTGGGAGTTCTTCGGTATCGCACGGGCTATCCAGCTTGCGCTCATGCCGTCCGTTCCGATGCGAACACGGCAGCGCATGGTGCGCTACCTGTCCGATCACGCGAAGGACAAGGCTGGCGCGAACTTCGGGAACGACGCTCACCCCTCGAAGGGGTACATGGCGTGGCTGAACTGGGGCGGAGACCCTGCCGTGGCATGGAACGCGCGAGACGGCATCAAGCGGGCCGCCTACGGAGCCGCCGCGCAGCCCCTCCGCAACGGGGCGGCCTCTGCCGCTCGGACGGACCCGGAGTTGTGGGAGGAGGTCAAGGCCGAGGTCACCCGAGGTGCCCGCGGGGGCCTTCCCGGTCAATGGTCGGCGCGCAAGGCGCAGATGGCCGTCGCGCTCTACAAAGCGGAGGGCGGCGGCTACATCGGCCCGAAGTCACCCGACAACGCGCTGGCACGCTGGTCGCGGGAACGGTGGCGCACGAAGTCGGGTCGCCCGTCGTTGGTTACCGGCGAACGGTATCTGCCCGAGGCCGCTATCGACGCACTCTCCGATGCGGAGTATGCTGCTACGACCCGAGCGAAACGCTCCGGCCTATCCCGTGGCGAACAGTTCACCCCGCAACCTCCGCGCATCGCCGCGAAGGTTCGACCCTTCCGCAAGTAGGTACTCCCCATGATCGACAAGAACTTTTTTGCCGAAGTCGCGCTGGTTACCGTTGTTGGCTACCTGCTCGCGCAGGGGAGCAAACGCATCCCCACGCTGAACGACAACCCGATGCTGACGCGCACCGCGCTCTATGTGGCGGGGTACTACATCGCGACCCGCCGCCCCGAAGGCGGCTACAAGCTGTTGGAGATGAAGTGACCCGCACGTTTCCCCCGACGGGCAACGCCCGTGAGGACGAGATCAAGACAAAGGCGGGCTACGTCGAATACGCCGTGTTCGCTGGGCAGCACGGAGGCTACTTTTGCGGGACGTGTGCGGCGTTCCGGCCCAAAGACTACGGGCAAGAGGGCTTTTGCTCCGGGCTGAAAGTGCCCGTTGTCTCGTTCGGCTGCTGCAACTACTGGCGAATCGCGATCCGAGAACACTGGATCGGCGCAGACGGGTTGCCGCTATGAGGCGGTCCCCCTTTCGCAATTTCGACTACCCGGAGCCCGCGCAGGGGCGTATGGCTCGTCAGCAGTTGGCCCGGATCGTCAGGGACGCGACGGCACTTCACAAGGCGTTGCGCGACAATGATCGGTTGCCCGCGTGGACGCTGCTGAAAGTGAGCACGGCGGAAGACCGACTGCACATGGCGGCGGATTACCTCCGATACAAGGCGAATCCGGGGGTCAATGCTTATGGCTACCCCGGCGTCGTCGGCCAGCGTCTTCCCGACGCGGGCACCGTGACGAAAACGCGGATCGACGACAAGCCGTACCTGTGCGTGGCTTACGAGGTCGAACGGCGCACCGTTCAGCCTCTCCGAGCGGCGGCTGCGCTGGTCGGCGGCCCTCTGGTGATGTACGCCAGCACCAAGCTCCCGTCGTCGGGCCTCCGTGCGGCCACGTTCCTGACCGGCGCAGCGGTCACGGTTTGGAGCGCGTGGGTATGGCACAAAGCCCACGCGGCGATGGTGGAATAGCGCGATGCTCCTCGCTCGCCTCCGTGACCAACGACACTTGAGCGTAGCACTCCGTCTTTCGTGAGCGCGTGGAAGCCTCGCAGGGGGCGAGGTATGTCAAAGGGACCGTGCCCCACCCCTCCGCACCCGTTGTCGCCTCGCTCATTTTGTTGACGGCAGCCTGCTGGATGCTCCACCTGTACTGGCACCGGCGCGCGGGACTGGTTCCTCTGTTCTCTGCCCTGTACCTCGTCTTCCCCGCCATCAGCCTGTGCTTGATGGGAGGGGGCCTCCCCTCCTTCGGTCCCTTCGCGGAATGGGGCTGCGTGGCGGTCATGGGGCTGCTCACGGTGGCTATGATCCGGGTCACCCAGAAGACCGACGGGAGCGTTCTCCGGGGCTTGGTGGCTGCCGAAGCCGAGCGCAGCAAGGTGGTGAGGGAGGATCGAGATCGGGAGGAGGAGAGGCAGCGACTAATCCTTCGGGTGAAAGCCTACGCTCTCGCCGAAGTGGCGAGTGTTCACCTTCCACAGAGTAGCGCCCCTTCGCTACCGAGCGTAATGCCAGCCCCGGTGTAGACGTGCCTGCCGTAACCCTTGACGCGAAGCTCGCAGAGGCCCTCATTGGGGTAGCTACTGCGAGGGCCGACGCTTACGAAAGACGAGCAGACGCCTTGGAAGCCGAACTTCGCACCGGGCGAAGTGCGATTGAGCACTTGGAAACCAGACTTAGAGCAACCGAGATTGCGCTCGCGGAGGCGAGAGGTGCCTCGGGGCTCACCACAAAAGCGCCAGCGTGGCTCGCCTTGCTCATCGCCGCCGGAACCTTCCTCTCCCGCCTCTCCGGAGGGCCGTAGCACTCCAGTTCGGGGGGCCGTCGTGGAAGGGCGGGGAGCTACGGGGTAGGCTCGGGGATGGCCGCCTCTCTCACAGTTACGGGATCGACCTCCCAGAACGGGTGGCCCGCCTCTCCCCGGGGCTCCGACATTGGGATCGTAACGCTGGCCCTCCGCCTCCGGAACGGCGCCAAGACCGTGCAGGTCGCCGAGAAAGCCGCCGACGCCTTCCGTGAGATCATCGAGTGGTGGGATGCGAACGTCGAGCCGGTAGAGACCCTCGGAGGGTACAACTACCGGGAGATTCGAGGCTACGAGGGGTCGGGGACGATCAGCAACCACGGCTCCGGGACCGCCATCGACATCAACGCCACGCGGCACCCCCTCGGGGCTACGGGCACCGTGTCCTCGGCCACCGCTGTCCAGATCATCGCGAAGGCGGCGAGCCTCGGGCTGAAGTGGGGCGGAGCGTACCGAGGCAGGAAAGACCCGATGCACTTCGAGGTCGTGCTCTCCCCGACGACGGATATGATCCGCAAGACGGCAACGAACTACTGGTGGGTCACCTTCATCGCCGGAGCCGCCATCGCAGGGGCTGTGATCTACAGGCACCGGTTCCGCTCGTAGCACTCGAACCTCGCCCCGACGGTAGAGCCTTGCGGGCTGGCGCGGTAGGCTCCTTTGATGCGCGCCAATCCCTTTCACAGCTACCGCGGGTTCCGGTACTACACCGCGGCGGGGGTGTATCGGCTCTCGTTGCCCGACGGTAGCAAGGAGGCCTTCGGAGCGAAGCGCGGCGGGCTCCACGCCCTCCAGAACTACGTCGATGCCTACATCGACGAGCTTGCCGCCGACCAGTCCCTCGCACGGAACCCCCGGCCGCTCTCCAAGGCGGAGAAGGCCCAGCGCGCGAAGAAGCGCCCGGTCACGCCCCGGAGCCTCGCCCTGCTCTCCCACATCGAGCGGCGAGGGGCCGGAGCCGGCAAGCACCACACGCGCACGCGCGACGAGGAAACGGGTCGGGCGCGGCGTCCGAAGCACGAGGGCCGGGAAGCCTACATCGAGCGGGAGAACCCCAAGACGCTCGACTTTGTGGTGAAGGCAGGCTGGTACGGCTCCGGCTACCCCGACCTCGACGACGCGACCCTCGAACGCGCGAAACGCGAGATCGGCGCGACCCGCTTCCGGCGCACGACGGAGGGGAACGTGCCCGCCGTCGTCTTCTCCGTCCCGATTCCCGATTGGGCGTCGGGGAGCGCCGAGGGCGTGGCTCGCTCCATCGAGAGCATCCTCAACAGGTACGGAAGGGTGTCCGGGCTCTTTCAGAGCCCCGACCCTTTTTACGTCAGCCGGGCCAAGTCTCGCAAGGCACACCCTACCGACGCAGAGATGGATGCCGTCTACACCGAGATGGCCGTGAAAGAGGCCCGGCGCAAGGCGGCCACGAAGCGTCCCCCCTCCGAGGTACTCACCCGGAAGCGGCTCGCCGCCAAGGGATCGGCGAAGCCGAAGTACCCCCTCTCCCTTCGGGAGAACCCCCTCTCCGGCAAAGCCGGGCTGCACGTCATCGCGACGCGGCGCGCTCCGGACAAGCGGGGGCCGGAATACTCGTTCAGCTACAGCACCCGCGGCCCCATGACGGGGCTTGGGGTGACGCCGAGTGGCAGGACGTACGCCACCCGGAAGTACGGAGAGGACTGGAAGACCAACGCCGAAGACTTCCTCTCCGAGTACGACGACGGGTACTACGCCGACGCCACCCTCAAGATTTTCGCCCGGGACGACCAAGGGGTAGACCATCCCCTCACCCTCTCCGCCGTTCGCAGCATGGCGAAGTCCGGAAGCCTCCCGGGCCGCCGCGTGCCGAACCCTCGGTACCGGTGAGCCCGTGGCCGCCACCCTTCGCATCTTCACGAACCTCCACCGGCGGGCCTCTGCCTTGGTAGGCCCGATGTTCTCCGTGGGCTTCTCCGTCGGGGAGGCCTCTCATTTCCCGAAGGCGCGCAACATGGCGTACTGCACCCGGGATGACGACACCGGGGAGTTGATGATCGTGGTGGCTCCGAAGCTCCTCCTCGGAGATACCCCGCGGGTAGAGGGCGTGCTGCGGCACGAGTTCGGCCACGCGCTGTTGTTCTTCTGGGGGCACCTCGACCACGGAGAGCGCGACGCGGACAACGTGGCCGAGCAGGTGTTCGGTGATCCGATCTTCTACGACCGGGAGACCGTGCAGACCCTCCGCGACGGTCTCCGCCCCCGTCCCGCCTACCTCGGAACCTGATCATGGAAGACTTCAAGGAAGCCCTCGCCGCGATGAAGCCGGAGAAGACGAACCCCTACGGGTTCCTCCCCCTCCTCCTGCCCCTTGCTCCCCTCATCCTCCCCGCGGCCGTCATCGGGGGCGTGGCCTACGTCGGCTACAAGTCCGCCAATGGGATGTCCAACGTGTTCTCCGTGCCCGTCCTCATCGGCGGGGGCGCCGGGTACGCCATCGGGGCCGCGACCAAGGCCGACGACAAGACTCGGATCGCATACGCCGTCGTGGGCGTCGGGGTGGGCTGGGCTGTCCAGAAGTACATCGTCGCCCCCTCTGAGGAGCAGGCCGCCGTAGCGGCGGAGAAGGCGGCCTACGAAGCCAACTTCAAGTGGTACAACCCGATGTCGTGGTTCTGACGTGACCCTCGACCGCCACCTCCAAGAACAGGGGCTCCTCCCGAGCACGCGCTCGAAGTACGCCTCCATCGTGGCGGCGGGCGGGAACGACCCTACGGAGTGGCTCCGACAGAAGCTGAGCAAGCGGCTTCCCATCGGGACCGTGTTGCCCCTCCGGGCCGCCGTGAAGCACTACCTCCTCTCCGAAGGGTACGACGTAGAGGAGATCAAAGCCCTCTTGCCGAAGGCCCGGGGGCGGTCCTCTGGGCACCGGGAGGCCCTGTCCCCGGAGCAGCTTGCGACCTACTACCTCGCCGTCGAAGACGAGTGCGAAGACCCCGTCCGCACCATCCTCCTGCTCCTGCCGCGTACCGGGCTCCGCATCTCGGAGGCCTGCAATCTCCGCCGGGAGAACCTCGTGCGCCGCGGTGGCGTCTCGGGGCTCCTGTTCCGGGGAAAGCGCGACGAGGAACGCTTCGTTCCCCTGAACAAGCCCGCCCAAAAGGCCCTCTCCGAGTTCCTCTCCAGCGCGGAGCCGGAAGATTGGATGTTCGAGGGCTACCTCGACGGGCCGATCTCCCCGGCCGCAGTACGGAAGGTGACCCGAGCCCTCCGGACGAAGTACCCCGACCTCGGCGAACTCTCCCCCCACGTTCTTCGGCACACCTGCTTCACGATGGCGCTTCGCCGTGGCGCAGACCTCCGTACGATCCAAGCCCTTGCCGGCCACAAAAACATCACGACCACGGCGCGTTACCTGCATCCCGACGCCGGGATGCTCCGGGACGCCGTCGAAAACTTGGAGTAGCTCATGGAAACGCGAATCTCGTACCCCGTCGGCGTTGTCGGCCCCGGCATCCTTCCCCCCTTCATGGTCGGCTCGATGCGCCCCGGACAGGGCGGAGTCGTCCAGTACGGAGCCATCAACGTCGGCCCCGACGGGCGCGCTCGCCGGGTAGGCCCGGTGGCCTCTCCCTTCGGCCCGGTGTGGAGCTACCGCGACCGGAACCCCCTCCTCGGGCCGGTGACGCGCATCCCGCGGGACCTCCCCGGACCTATCTACCCGGGCTACCCCGGAAGCTGGCACGTCGGCCCCACCATCATCCGGGAAGGACGGCTTCGCTACGGCTCCTACGGAGCCCCGGGCTCCATGCCCGAAGGCCTCTCCGTGGTGTCCGCCGGTGGAGGCCTCCTCCTCTCGGTGGTGGCGGGAGCCGCCTTCGGCGCCGGCGCCGGCGCGCTCATCGGCCCCTCCGCCGCTCAGGGCGCGAAGATCGGAGCGGTGGCCTCCCTCCTCTCGATGGGCCTCCTCTCGATGGGCCTCCGCCTGTTGCTCCCCAAGAGCTAACCGGCAGGTTAGTCAGGTGACATGGGCTACGCTGAGAACCTCCTCGACCGGTACCGCCGGATTGATGCCCTCGTCGAGCAGGGCATAGACGGGGAGCGTGTGGCCGCAGAGAACGCGCGGCGAGGGATGGAGGAGCAGTACCCCGGCATCCGGGAGCAGGTCTTTCCCTCTGTGCGGAAAGGCCCCGCCAACGACGCCCCGTACCTCGGCCCCTACGCGGCGGCGGACAACTTCGGCAAGGCGGCTCCGAAGCCGAGTTGGCGAGACCGGGCACAAGAGGCGATGGGGTGGGCCGCCCGGGTCGCCGCCGAGGTCGCCGCGGCACGGGACATGGAGGCTCTCGCGGCCTCCCTCACGGAGATTCACTCGAAGAACCTGAGCAGCGGGAAGTTTCAGATCGGAGTGAAGTTCCCCTCCGCGGAGCTTGGGTACCACCTGAGCCGCATGGACCCCCGGAAGCGGGCGGAGTTCGTGGAGAAGGTCACCTCCCTCTTTCGGGAGGAACTCGCCTTCGTCTTGGACCCGGAGAACGGAGCCTCCTACGAAGATTAGGACGACAGCCCGTTGACGTAGGAGACGTTCGCGAGGGAGCCGTTCACCGTCGCGTCGAAGAACAGCTTGTCGGCCACGCCGGCGGCTCCCCCCGCCGGTCGGGTGCTCAGGGGACCGATGGCGAGGGACACGGAAAGCCCGGCGGGCACGGGCACCGCATCGGCAACCACGAAGGTGCCGGAGGTGGGTGCGAACCCTGCGTAGATCGTAGCCGCCGCGTTCGGGTTGTGGATGAGGATGGTGTGGCAGTTGTCGGGGAGAAGCAAGGTGGGCTGTACCGCCGTACCTGCCGCCGCCACCGTGACCACGGTGCCTTGAAAGGGCTTGAGGGAGAAGGCCATGCGTGCTTCCTACTTGGTGGCGGCGGTGTAGAGGCTGCGGACGAGCGCCTCCGTGGTGCCGGTGAGGAGGGCCGTCTTCCCCTCCCCCGGCTGCTGTGCCTTGCGGAGTCCCGCCAAGAGGTACGGCTCCAGCCGCTCCGAGGACGCCCCGGTGCGGTAGGCCTCCGGCCAGTAGGGGCTCTGGCGCCCCTTGGAGAGAATGTCGGCCATCGACTCCTCCGGCATGACGGTAGCCCAGAGGGGCACCGCGGCCTCCGCAAGCTCCTCCGTGGTCGGGACCTTCAGGGAGATTCCGATCTTCTCGATGGCTCGAAGCTGTCGCACGAGGTCGGAGTAGCCGTACTTCGTGTCAAGCTCCTCCACGAGCCGGGACCGCACGTAGAGGCGAAACGCCACCCAGCCTACCGTAGCCACGGAGACGGCGGAGACGGCAGCGACGAGCGTGCGAGAGGCCATGCCCCTTCCTAAGAGGCGGCCCTCGTAGCGGCGAGACTTTCGAGTGCTACGAGGTCGGTTCGGCGCTGCGGGGCGCTGTCCCCCCGTGCCCACCGATGCACCGTCCGAGGGGTGACCCTCCCGCCCATCGCCTCGGAGATCGTAACCGGAGTGAGCCCGGACGAGATGAGGCCCTGCACGAGCGTTCGTGCGCGAGCGAGGGTGTCGTCTTTCTGGGTCATCTGACTACCCCCTATTCCCGGTCTTGTCACCTGTCAAGAGGGCCTCGTTCTCCCGAAATACGATCCTCATGCGAACCAGCGCGAGCGCGGGGTCCAGCGTCGGGACGATGCCCATGACCACGGAGAGCCCCATCCGGTTCCCGGTCTTGGGAGCGGGGGCGGAGCTTCCCATGATCGTCCAGCGGTCCCCGTTCCCCGAGGAGGGCCGGATACGCAGACCGTCGGTTCCGGGCTCGCCGAAGGCGGCTTCGGCGAGGTCGGCCAAGAGGCACGCCCACGTGGCCGTCTCGGCGGGGTCCACGAGGGGGAGGAGGTCGCCGGCGGCGAGGGCCGCCACCACCTCCTTGTGCGACCCTTGCGGCCACCCTTCCCACAAGGCGCCGCAACGCCGATTGGGATCGGGGTGCCACCACATCGTACCGGGAACCTTCACCAAGGGGGTGTCCGCCTTTCCGAGACTCGTCCACCCGCCGACCGTGAGAACGCCCCGCATCGCGAGGAAGCCCCGCGGGTAGGCCTTGTGCAGAAGGAAAGGGGTCACCGGCGCACCTTCGAGGGACAGAGGACCGCTTTCATGGCTTCCACCCGGCCGGCGCCCACGGGACATCCCGGCCCCACGGAGTAGGGCCGGCGACGAGCACCGCGCCCGGCATCGGCCACGTCCGCCCAACGTCGCAAGGGAACGAGGAGAGGCGAATCAGAGGCGTCCGTTCGGGGTTATACGCGGGCGTTATTCCGCAGATCGTAGCCACGTTCCCCGCCATGACGTAAAGCTGCCCCGCGTCAAGGCCGCCGGGAGTACCCTTCGCGCGCCACTCCTCAAACCAGATCCACACCTGACCGGGCATCGGAGGGGGCGCGGGGATCGGACGAGCGGCGTCCTCGCTTGCCATGCGTTGTTCGATCCACGGGTAGCCCGCGCACTCGGGAGGAACGAAGAACAAACCGCCGTAGCCGTCCTTTTCGTTGTACGTCCAGCCCTTCGCCCCGTCGATACGCCGATAGAACGTCTGCCGCTGCGCGTGCTCTGCGCGCCACCACGGGCGCTCGGGGTGCGCGTCGGGGGAGTACATCGGAAGCCACGGCGTAAACGGGTTCATTTCGGCGTCTCCGGAGGCGCCCACGGCGCAAGGTGCGGACAGCAGGGGTCGGCAACGAGGTAGGGGTAATCGGCAATATAGCCGCTTCCCCGGCCATTCTCAAGCCACGGGATGCCTTGTGCCATGCGGGTGATCACGACGGTAATACCCGTCTCGTCGCCCCACACCTGCCCGGCCCGGAAGCCGGGATGCGGGAGAGGATCGTCCTTGTCGATTCGTTCCATCGCGCGTACATCGAAAAGAGCACAGCCGTACCCCCCGAATCTTTCGACCATTCGCTTTGTAAACTCGGGATCGGGGTCGCGCTTCCACCACGGGCGCGCGGGGTTCGTGACCCGCGGATCAAGCGGACACGCCGCCGCCAGAGCTTCGGGCCACGGCTTCATGGCGAGGACTCCTTGCGGTCGGTGTCGGTGAGGGGCCAGCGTCCCGCTTCGCACACGTCGAGCAGGCGTGTGAGAAGCTGCCCGGCGAGGGCGGCGTCGGCGGCGGCGGCGCGGGCGGCGGCGTCGGCGGCGTCGGCGGCGTCGGCGGCGTCGGCGGCGTCGGCGTCGGCGGCGTCGGCGTAGGCGGCGCGGGCGGCGGCGTAGGCGGCGGCGTAGGCGGCGGTGGCGGCGGCGGCGTAGGCGGCAGCGGCTTGGGCGTCGCGGGCGTCGTAGGCGGCGGCGCGGGCGGTTTTCACGTCGGTTACGGCCGGGAGCCCCCGCAGCTTCGCAGCGTGGTCGGGGAAGTGCGCCTCCAAAGCGTGAGGCGCGAACACCCTCACGGCGAGGTCGGCCGCGGCGAAGCCGTAGGCCGGCAGGGGGGCGCGCTTCCCCGCGACGGCGAGGCGGCCGAGCCGCATCAGGTAGGGACGAAGAAACGCCGTTCGCGCCTCGTCGCTCCCCCAGCCGTACCAATCGTTCACCGTCTGGAACGCCGACGCCAACGGCGCGTCGGTACAGGCGGGAACGTCGGAATGGGGAAGCCCCATCGCGAGGGCGATGGCCTCCATCGCGCAGACTCCCTCCACGGGGGAGGCATGTGCCCCGGCGAGGAGGGTCACAGTTTCAAGGCGGGTGAGGTCGGGGGTCATGCAGGCTCCTTTGAGATCGGCTGTCCGAGCCACGGAGGGGGCTCTGAGACCTTGGCGATGATTTCGACCAGCGCAGCAACTTGGAGAGGCGCGAGGGAGAGGACGTAGTAGCCCTGCGCGTCTGTGATCCAGATGAAGCCTTCCGGGTTCAGGTGGAGGTTGAGGGGCAGCGTGGCCTCCCCCATCGTAATGCGACGCTGAGGAGTGGGAACCGACATGCCCCACTCTTACCTCCCCCCGGAATCCGCGTCAAGTGTCAAACTCGTCCTGACGCTACCTTTTTTGTCCGGAGCCGCTGAAGCACCTCCGAAGCGTCGAGCCGGCCGGGCTCTCCGGGGAGAAGTGCCGGAGGCACCACCCGGTACTCGTGAAGCCCCTTGGTCCCCGGAACCCGGCGCCGCAGCACCTCATACGCCCCGAACTTCGGCTTCCGGAGGTCTCGGAGCCGGGCTGAGATCGCAGCTTCGGTCCCCATGCCGATGCTCTCCTGAATCTGGACGAAGGTGCGCCACCTGCCGTCCAGCATCAGGCTCCGGACGGCAAGAAGCTGCCGGCTCAGGCGCTCCCCGTCTTCCGTAGGGTCGAAGGTGGCGCCGTCGAAGCTCACGTCGGGTCTTCCGGGAGGAGAGAGGGGCGGAGCATCGGCAGCGGAGGAAGCTCGACCGCCGTCTCCGTCGGCACGAGCTTCGAGAGGGCCTCGACCTGCATCCCGAGCATCCGAACCGTGGCGAGGAGGCGGCAGAGAACCGGGAGGTCGATCTGAACAGGGACGTTGAGAGGGTGCCCCTGCTGGATGGCCTGAAGGATGGGGGAGGCGAGGTACGCCACCTCATCCGGCGTGAGAGCGTCGAACTCGTCGAGGGACTTGGGCTGGCCGATGATCATGTCAGTCTACTCCGGGTCGTGAAAGAAAGAAGGGTGTGCCGTCCCCGAGCCATGCGCCGAGGGTGTTGAAGGAGAGGTACTCGTCGGCCTCCTCGTAGTCCATGTCCCACTCCGCGACCATCGCCTCGCGGATCGCATCGAGGTCGTACACGAACACGGGCTCCGTTCCACACCGCTCCACGACGCCGAGGAGGAACCGGTCGAAGAAGTCGGCGGGTTCGAGGCGAAGAATCTCGTAGTCCCGCCCCTCCGCCCATGCGAGGGTTTGCTCGGGGAGGGTCATGCTTTCCAACGCCAGCCGGGCACGACTTCCGCCGGCCCTCCCCAGCCTTTCGAGAAGTGGAAGAAGCCGTAGGCGGCGCTGTCGGTGCCCCCTCCGGTGAACGAAGGGCGCTCGGCGAGCACCCACACCTTGCGGAGCGGCCATCGCTCCCAGAGCGGAGCCCTTGCCGCCGACTCCATCGCCGCGAGCCGGAGCAGAAACACCACGTTCTCCGCAAAGCGGAGGGCTTGGTCTACGTGCTGCTCGAACCCCCGAAACGGCGGGTTCCCTACGATCCAAGGGATCGTATCCCGCGCCGGGTCCGGCTCCAGCGACAGGAAATCCGCCTCAAAGTAGTGAGAGACTCCCGACCACTCCGAGGCCGTGATGTCTGAGGCGACAACGTAGGCCCCCTGTGCCGCGAGGGCCTTCACGAACGCCCCGCCGCCAGCGTGGGGCTCCCACACGGTCGTGCCCCCTCCGATGGGCAGGAGAGACACGAGGGCTCTCGCGAGGGCGTCCTCCGTGTAGTAGGCGTCTGCCTGCCTCCGGACAGCGAGGGAACGGCTCACAACTCCCCCGCAGCGTCTTGCGCCTTGGCCTTCTTCTTTGCGGCGATCACGTCCGTAAGCCGGGTATTCGATGTAGAAGCGTGGCACTCGTCGCTGAACTGGTTGTAGCTCCACGCGGCGACCGTGGTCCCATTGTACCCCGACAGGTTCCAGAAGCCGTCGGGCAGTACGCCGCTGGCGTACTGCTTCTCGGTGAACGGCACCGACCATGCCACGGTGAGAGTGTCGAACAGCACCGTGCAGGCGCTGTAGCCCTTGGCGTTGATCATCACCCCGGTGTAGAGGCCCTCGTCGGCCATGTAGTAAACGGTGACGGGCACATCCGAGACGGTCTCGCGGCACTCCCAGCGCACGCCGTTCGCGATGCCCTTTGTGCACTTAGCGGTAGGGGCGGTCGCCAGTACCTCTGCGGGGCCGTAGGGGATGCCGCGCCAGCCGTCTTCGAGTTTGCCTGCGTGGGCGACGGAGAGGAGGAGGGGGAGAAGCATGGGCACCTCGTCGAGCGGTTAGGAAGGCCGGACGGTCAGGGAGCGCATCTCCCTCTCGAACGCGGGGAGGGGGCGGCTGTCTCCGGCCGCCCAGCGAAGCACGGTGCGTTCTCGCACCCCGAGCCATTCGGCGAGGGCACGAGGCTTCCACCCGCTCGCGAGAAGTCCGCGGACGAGAGGGCTCGGAGGGTGAGGGGCGGGAGAGACCCGCCGGGTTCCGTTCATGGCGACCCTGTATCTTGTGACACCTGACAAGGCTATACCCGTCAGGACGATTTCTTCTTCGGCTCCCACGGAGCCAGCCGGCCGTTCACGAACACCGGCTTTGCTCCCTTGTACCACCGGGCCGCGATAGCGAACTCGGTTCCGATCTTCACATCCGGGACGACCTCTCGCATCCCCGCGATCATCACCTCGGAGAGCCGGTGAGTCGCCTCATGGGCGGTCTCCACGGGGACTTCGAGGATCAACTCGTCGTGGAGGAACAGCACCGGGGCGCTGCCGTACAGCGCCGTTGGAGGCGCTCCGTTCCGATAGGGGTCGCGGAGGTAGCACTCCTTGGTGATGTTCCAGCCGGCCCGCTTGATGCCATCGGCGGCGAGCCCTTGGAAGCCGGAGTTCGCCCCGTCACAGAACCCGACCCCGCCCCGCACGCGGCCCGAGCCCGGCTGGACGAGGGTGAAGGTCCGCCCGCCGAGAGTGCGATCTGAGAAATACTGATGGTAGTCCCTCATCTCCGGCCACTTCCGGTACCACTTCTCCTTCTCCTGCTTCGCGGCGTGCCGGGTGAGATGCACCCCGTAGCCCCGAGCGTAGTCCACGTAGGTGTCCGCCCCGAGGCCTCCCGGAAATCCGAAGTTACGGGCCTTGCAGCGTTGTCGTTGCGCTACGATCTCCGGGTCTCCGAGCGCGAGGCGAGCCTTCGCCTCGGCGTACGAGATGTCGAGGTCCTCCGCCGCCATCGCAAGGTGCGGGTCGAGCCCGTCGTTGATAGCGTCGGCCAAGGTAGACCGTCCGAACATCCACAGGCAAATCTGGGCGAGGGTGCAAAGCTCGATGTAGCTGTAGTCACAGAACGCGAAGTAGTACCCGTCCCTCGGGATAAAACATTCTCGCACCCCCCCTTTCGTCGGAGGGTTCTGGAGATTGGGCTCGTACGAGGACGAGCGCCCGGTCGCGACAAGCTCGTTGTAGGAAGGGTGGATGGGAGCCTGCGTGCCCGAATAGAGGACCGGGACGTAGGTGTTCAGCACCTTCTCGACGCCGGAGCGTTCCCCGAGGGCTTTGAGCACCATCCAGTTGTAGACCTGCTCGTGCTCTTTGTCGAACTTCACCGCGGCCACTTCGGAAATGGCGCGCGTCATCGCGGCGGCTTCCTCTCCGGACATCTTGGGAAGCTCTTTGATCTGCTCCTCGATCCAATCCACCACCTGTCTGTCGGCGGCGTCGTTGAGGGTATCTCGGTCGGTCTTGACCTCCGGGGCGCTCTTTTTCCCACCGGGGGTCTTCGGAGGCTTTCCGGCGTACGCGGAGGTGACACGGGTTCGGATCGCTTTCATGTTCCGCGACCACACCATCACCCCTTTCTCCATTTTGGGGTGGAGCACGCCGGCCGCCCGTACCAGCGCGTTGATGCGCGCGTACTCGGCGGTCAGCTTGTCGGAGAGGGCGTTGACCCGAACGATGTCGGTGCGGACGCCTCGCATGGAGAGGAGGTAGAGCCAGAACGCGGCGCGGGTCTGATGGTGCTCGTCGGGGAGGGCGTTGCCGATGCCTCCGGCCGCTTGAAACTGCGCGGTCTGGGCGTCGAACACCGCGAGCGGCCATGCCGCGTCGTCCAGCGCGTAGTCACGGGCCTCTGCCGGCCACTGTTCCACCGGGATGTTATCCAACTCAGAGTACCGGAGGCGCCACGAATCTGCGCCCTTCTTGCCCGCCGAGAGGTCCACCTCGAAGTGACGCATCGCCGTGGCGGCAAGGGAGAACTTGATGTTGCGCTTCGCGCCGGTCTCCCCCTCGTCCGCAAGCTCCCCGCGGGCGAGCGCGAGAATCTTCTCCCGAACCATCGAGCACCGAACCCGCCCCTCGTCGTACGCCTGCATGATCGAAGGCAGCAGGGTAGGGTCGGCCTTGTAGGCCACCGCCATGTCGAAGCGCGCGTGGTGCGCCACAAACTCGACGCCGGAATCGAAAAAGGCGTGTAGCAGGGGGACCGTGTCCTCCCGGAGCCAGAGGCTCTTGTCCCCCTCCTCATCACAAAAGGTGGCGCACACCATCTTGGGAGCAGGGAGGTTTAGGTAGGTCTCCGTATCAAAGCCGAGGCGTCGCATGGGGCTCCTGAAGGGCAGGCGTAGGCGTGCCCTGCCACCCGACGGCAAGGAGGGGAAGAAGGACACGCCCGGTACGAGACGCCGAGGCTACGCGGCGATCTGAGCGCCCGCCGCGAACCACAGGTGCTTGCTGAACTTGCCGCCGGTCTTGGTGTCAACCAAGGTGACCTGCACCTTCAGGCGCGTGCCCACGACGGCTTCGCCGTTCTTGTCCACCAGACCCTCCATCACCTTCTCCGTGATGGATTCCGGGTCGATCTGGCCTTCCGAGGAAAGACAGGCGACCGCGAAGGCCTTGACGTTGCCGAGCGAAGGTTCCTTGTCCATACCAACGTACCAGTTCACCAACTCCCCGATGCGGTGCTCGGGGTTGTTGCTGCCGAGGACGCGGAGATCGGCGGCGAAGAACGGGACTCCCTTGCGGGTCTTGCCCGTGGTCAGGCGGACCAGTTCCACGTCGTAAACGCCGGCTTTCAGGTAGTTGCCGCCTTCGGTGGCCTTTGCGTCTTCGATGCCAGAGAAAATGCCCATAATAGGCTCCTTGCTTGTTGAGTTGGGGTGCTGCGTGTCTTTGATTACCGTTCTTCAATCACAAGGCCGACCGGGGCGAGCCCCGACGGCAAGAACATCCTATCCGGAGCGTGTCAGGTGTCAACCCGCGCGAGGCGCTTTGCCACACCTTTTGGCGCCCTTCCGGTAGCTGCCCATTCTTCGAGGGTCTTTCGGTTCTTTTGGCTGTTGCACCGGCGACAAGCCGCCAACAGGTTCTCCGCCGCGTTCGTCCCTCCGCGCACCAACGGGCGCACGTGGTCAATCGTGCGCTCCCGCATCGAACAGGGCTCAAACGCGACCTCGCAATAGGCGCAGCAGGGCTCCGACAGGAGCTTCGCAAGGTGTGCCGGGTCGGCGTCCCCCGCGTTTCTCATAAGCCCCCGGCGGCGCAGGCGAATCACCTGCATCTTGTCGGGGTTCGCCTTCGCCCACTCCGCTACCCTCTCTCGTGCCTCCTCGGGGTGCTCCTTGTTCCACCTTCTCGCCCACGCGCGGTTTCTCTCCGGGTTCTTTGCGTAGGCCGCTCGGCTCCTCGCCTTCGCCCTTTCTCGAAGCTCCTCGTCCTCCGCGTACGCCTTTGCTCTGCGCTTCCGAGTCTCCTCCCGGTTCTTGGCGTAGCTGAGCCTTCGCTCCTCCTTCGTCCTCTCCGGGTCTTTTCCCCTGCGCTCTGCCTGCTTCGCCAGAGCCCTCTCCCGGTTCCGCTGGTGCCACTCCTTTCGGTACGCCTTCAGCCGCTCCTTGTTCTTCTCGAAATACTCCCGCTGGTACTCCTGCTCCTTGGTCACCGCCCACTCCGACCCTTGCTGCCTTCTCCGGTGCTCCAGAGGGTGACGATGCACACCTCCCCTCCGAACAGCCCGAGCACCAGCGTCAGCGCCGGGAACACGACCTTCACCTCGTCCCCCCTCCGGGCCAAGGTGCGCGCGGCCTCCCACTTCCGGCGTGCCCTACGAATCTCCGTGCGGACGCGGTCCTGCGAGATGCCCCGCTCCTGCATCCTCTGGAGGCCATGAGGAGAGAGCGCGAGGGTGTCTTCTCCGGGGAGGTCGAGGAAGATCATACCCACGTCCCGTAGCAAAGTTTCATCGGAGACCCCTGCGTATCCTCATTGTATCGGGCATCAGCGCGAGCCGTCAGGACCGCCGCCCTCGCCTCGGGGGTGTGCTGGTAGTAGTGCAGCGTCACCTCGTCCGCCTCCTGCCCCTGCCGGTGCGTGCGCCCGAGCAACTGCTCGATCGTCTTGCCCGACGACGGGAACGAGAGGATGAGGTTCTCGGAATGGGCGTACTGAAGGTTGAGCCCGGTCCCGTGAACCCGGACGGAGAGGGCCATCCCCTTCCGGCTTCCGTCGAGCGGAGGGACCTCCTTCCGCCCGTACGTGGGGACGCCTGCGGCGCGGAGGGCCGCCTCCGTGGCCCGGTCGTTGTGCCAGATGAGCCCTTTCGGATGCTCCCGAAGCCACCGGAGCGCGTCCCGAATCAGGAAGTCGCTGATCCACACCGTCTCCGTCGGCGGCGTAGGGCGGTGGCGCACCGCGTCCCACGCAGCCCACGCCCGGATGATGTCCGGCTGCGTCAACAAGCCCCGAGAAACCCCCTGCCACACGAGGAACGGAGAGTCGAGCCCGGTGATGTTCCGCTCCACGACGTACCGAACCTGCCGGTGCCACTCGGCGCGGGCGTTGAGCCACTCGTGGTCTACGACCCCGTTCGGCCACACCCACCGGAGCCAGAAGCCTTGGGAAAGCTGCATCCCGAGCCGCCACATATCGAGGGCTGACTCCATCGCCTCCCCGTCCGGACGGCTCCAAGACCTCCGCAACGCAGCGAGCGCGTCCGTGACCTCCGCAGGCGTCTCGATCTCCCGTTCGTAGAGGTTGAGGCTACACTGAACCGACGCCTCCGTGGTGGCGACAACCCCCGGAGTCCGGGTGAACCTCCGCTGAAACACCGCCCGCGCCTCGTCCTGCCGCCGGTTGGTGTCGGCGATGTGTCGGAGGTCGCTGAACGCCGCGAAGGCGCTCCAATCGCGCTCCTGCGGCTGGCTGCCGCTGTCGATGCAGTTCGCCCACGCGATGAGGTCGGCCTCCTCCGTCGGCAGCGGGCTGCCTTCCCGAAGGGCAAGCTCGCACAGGTGCGCGTAGTCCCGGAGCCCCTTGCTGGTCAGCGTGCCCGACAGCGCGATGAAACGGGTGGTCGGGTACTGGCGGAAGTAGCGCAAAACTCGCTTTGTACGGGCACTTGACGAGGCCTTGATAAAGTGGGCTTCGTCGCAGATAATCAGGTCCGGTTTGATCTGCTCCAAGAGCGCCGTGCTCGACGCCACGGAGAGTTGGCTGTACGGGATGATGTAGAGGTTGGTCGGGAGTCGGAAGTGCTTGCCCAGCTTCTCGATCTCGCGCCGGAGAGGAATCTGCAACGTGGGAGGCACGAACAGCACCGGGCGCTGAGCCTTGAGAACCACCGACGCAAGCAGGGAGATGATGGTCTTGCCGCTGCCTACGGCAAGCGGGCCGACCAGCCCCTTCTTCTGCTCGACCCAATGCAGCGCGAGGTTCTGGATGGGCTTGAGCACCATCGTTCCCCCGGGCACCCGGAGCCGCTCGGTGTAGTCGAGCGGCCCGCCGGGCTGGGTCTGCCGCATCAACTCCTCGAAGTCCCACTCCGGCAGCGCCCGGATGCGCCGGGCCTGCGTCTGCACCGACGACGACAGCGCCCCCTGCTGTACCAAAGCGGCTGCGGCAGGGACGAGCACCCCGGCCACCGCGGAGGTCTTTCCGGAGCGGAGGCGCTGGAGGGCGGCGAAGGCGGCGGTTTTGCTGTTGCGGAGCCGTTGCAGCGCGAAGAAGGCATCAGTCATTCTAAACCTCGGTCAAACGGAGTCTTTTGGTCACAGTTTCAATAGCCTGAGAGGAGCGATCTGCGAGGAGACAGGCTCTCCCCGTGGACTCGCACGCAGCACCACACGTGCCCGAACCCGCGAACGGATCGGCCACGAGGGCTCCGGGCAGCGTGAACGCCCGGATGAGGGTTTCGTACACCCATTCGGGCTTCTGGTCGGGATAGCCGACCCGCTGCGGGTCGGTGTTGCTCAGGGTGGCCGAGAGTACGGAGGCCGCTTTCTTCTCGGTGCCGTAGGTGTACGCCTTGCCGTTGCTCTCCCGGCGCACGGCCCCTCCGGGACGGCGGGGCACGTCGGGCAACGCGGCGTGGTCGAACCGCTGCCGATCAGGCGTCCGCGCGAACAGGAGGATGGTGGAGTGCTTCACCGGCCACCGCGCCTTCCCGGGGTTGCCGAGCAGCGACTCGACGATGATCTCCCCCACACGCCGCTGCGCGCCCCACACCCGATCACCCCACACCGCGAGGTAGGGGATGAACCGGTAGTCCGCCCACACGGCCAGCGTGCCGGAGGGCTCGATGACGCGGAAGGTTTCCTCGAAGAACGCCGTCATCAGCGCCTCGTAGTCTGCGACCGGCAAGGCGTCGTCGTACGCGCACCCGTTCGCGCCCCGCCGCACGCCACCCGTATTCCACGGGGGGTCGGTGACGAGGAGCGAGACGCAGGCCGCCGGAAGCTCCCGAAGGAACTCCGTGGCCTCGGCGTGGACGAGGGTGATGTCGCCTCGACGGTACAGAGACACTACCGCACCGCCCGCACGACCACATCCGCGAGCGGGACGAGGACTTCGAGGCAGGCGTTCGTAGCGGGGTAGCGGGTGTTGCAGACCACGATGCCGACCGGCGGAGCCTTCATCAGCATCGCGGCGATGTAGACGGGACCCCGGTTGTACGGGATGAGCCCGTAGTAGTCCACGCGCTCCGGGTCCCTCGCGCCCCGGTTGTGGACGGCGACCGCCTCTTCCGCGAGCGGGCGGAGGATGTCCTCCAGCATCATGTAGTCGCGGTCGCGACCCTTCTCCGGGAAGCAGTCGATGTAGAGCACGAGGGCGGGGGCCGGGGCGGCGACCGTGACGTACTCGACGTGCTGCTCCACGATGACCACCGGAGCGGGAGCGGGCTCCGTCGCGGCCTCGACCGCCTCCTCCTTCACGGGGATGCTCTCGGTGTCGAGGTTCCCCTCTCCGGGAACGAAGATGGCCCCGTTCGGGAGGACGCTGTACTTCCTCCCGTCGAGCGCCCCGTCGATGGCGGCGCGCATCGCCTCCGCGTTCATGCGGGAGACCTGCGCGTCGAGCCAGTTCAACGCCGCGAGCTTCTCGGCGTACCCCTTGGGCTTGCGAACCGACTTCTCCGAAGCCTCCGAGGCCTTCGGCTCCTCGGGAGCGACGGCGAGGGCAACTGCCGAGGCCACGGTGGCCGCCGACGCACCCTCCGGGGTCTTGATGCCGTACTTGGCGAACAGGGCGGCGCGGGCCGCGGCCTTGTCCGGGTCGGGCGCCGTGGCGACCTCGGTGGCGACCTCGGTGGCGACCTCGGTGGCGACCTCGGGGGCGACCTCGGTGGCGACCTCGGTGGCGACCTCGGCGGGCTTGGCCGGCAGGGTGTCGGCTTCGGTACGGGCGGCAGCGGCGGCAGCGTTGCGCGCCTTGAGGGCCTTCAGAGCGGCGAGAGGGTCGATGGCAGACATGGGAGACTCCGTGGTGGTGTTGTTGTTGACAGGGGCAGGGACAGGGGCTTCGCGGAAATACTCCGCGAAGGTTTGAGGGCCTCCGATGAGGCCGAGGGCTCGGCACTTGTCACGGAAGTGACAGCCGCCGTAGTTGTTGCAGGAGTTCGGCTCTCCGGGAACTTCGTCCGGAGAACGTACAAGAGCGAGCACCTTCATCTTGTCTACGGTGACTTCGAGCTTCTTCCGCTCCGCCGCGAGGTGCTCCCGGGTCAGCGTCACCGTGGTTTTCCGGGCCTTGGCACCTCCTCGCGTGAGGAAGACGATGTGCCCCCCTTCGACCTCCTCGGTGGGGATGTCCTGCTTGTCGCAGGCTCCGATCACGAAGGAGCCGTAGAGGACCATCTGCGGGTCGCAAAGAAGCTCCTCCTCCGTCTTGGCCCACTTCAAGTCCGACGTGGTTTTGTAGTCAATAACCTGCGGCGGGCTCACGGTAATGTCGCAGAGGTCGATGTACCCGCTGACCGGGATGCCCGAGAGAACGACCGGAGGCCACCGGAAATGGATGTCGTCGTCGTGCATCTTCAGTTCGGTCCAGCACGTCTCGGGCTCCGGAAGGAGATGGATGCCCGCCGCCGCGATGCGCCCGGCCTCCGTGCCCTCGTCCGGAAGGGTGCCATTGTCCATGTAGGCTTCAAGCTGCGTGTGGACCGCCTCTCCGAGCGCCGCGCTGGGCCTCTGGGGCGTTTCGAGGCCCAACACGCTCTGGTACCACCAGAGGCGCGGGCAGTCGTTGTAGCTGTTGATCTGAGACGGGGAAACCCGCTTGAACGGCCTCACGAGGCGCCCCCGGAGAAGACGAGCGCCGGGCCGACCTTCGACAAGGGAGTGCGAAGGTCAGGAGGCACCGTGAACAGCGGGCTCCGCTGCCCCTCCGCAAGCGGGCTCTCGACACAACCGAGCCCCCGGAGGATGTGAACGACCCGCTGCCGGTGGTGCTTGTCGATCTGAGGCACCGCGACGCAAAGCCCCCCGGTGAGGATGTCGGTGACGGAGACCTCCGCCTTGCGCTGCCGGTTCAGGTAGTCGATGATCACAGGCTCCCACGGGTCTTCCTGATGGTACGCACGGCTCTCCTTCGCAAGAAGGGAGGCGCTGACCCCCTCGTAGTGCCAGATTTCCCCGGAGCGGTATCGGGAAACCGCCTCCGCCCACAACTGGTCTCGGTGCTCTGTGACCCACGCAAGGTCCACCAGATGCACCGTGATCGGAACGAAGCGGCGGGAGCCGGAGGGGTCGTTGAGGAACTGCTCCTCGTTGGTCGTGCCGACGAGGATCGTCTGTCGAGGGCGCTCGACGACGTGGCGACCGAAGGGAGGGCGGAAGCTGTCGAACCGGGAGGAGAGGAAGGCCTTGATGCGCGTGTTCTCCGCCTTGCGGAAGCTGTCGAGTTCGCTGATCTCATAGAGCCAGCGGCCCGCAAGCTGCATGAAGCTGTCCTTGTCGCCGAGAGGGAGTGGGGAGTCGGCGAACCACCCCGCGGCCAGCATCCGGAGCCCCGTAGACTTCCCGACCCCCTGCTTCCCGGTGAGCACCAGCATGGTGTCCATCTGACACCCCGGCTCGTAGATGCGGGCGACCGCGCCGATGGCGAACTTCCTCCCCGCGTCTGCAAGGAAGGAGGGGGTGCCCAAGGCCCCGAAGCCCCGGGAGAGGAGCGCGTCGAGGCGAGACTCCCCATCCCACTCCAGCGCGTCGAGGTACTCCCGCACGGGATGAAAGGAGTTGTCGGCTGCTTGCTTCATAATGGCCTCTTGAACCAGTGTTGTTTTCGAGGAGAACCCGTACCGAGACTCGATGTCTTGGTTGATACCTGTATCAAAAGTATCAACCGCCAGTCTGCTTCCGTAGTAGAGCTTGCCCGCAAAGTCGTCGTGTCGAAAAAAGGTAGGTCCGTACCGGGTATCTCCGTCAAAAATCCTACTCAGATTCAACAAGGTCGATTTCGGCAAGCCGGTGCGAGGGTCGAGGGTAAGCTCCTCCAGAACCGCAGGGTCTGCCTGCGCGGTCGCCGCTGCCCGCCTCTCCCCCACCTGCGCTGCCCGCAGGGCTTCCCGAGCTTCCCGGGCCGCCTCCCGAGCCGCCCGTAGCGCGAGCCCCGCCTCGGCCCTCCGAGTCGCCGCCGCCTCCATCGCCTCTTGGGAGCCCGCGAAGCGGGCCGCGTTGGCCGCGAGCGTGCGCGCCGTGGCATCCTCCACCGTGCGCCGCGCCACGAGAGCCTCCGCCTCCGAGAGCGCGGCCTGCGCCCGAGCCGTAGACGCCTCTACACGCGCTGCGGCATCCTCCCGCCGCTCCTCCACCGTGGAGGTCTCCGGTTCCGGGCGCCCGAGCAGGACCGGGCTGGTGACGTTCTGCGGGCAGCCTTGGCAGGCGGCGCTCATGCTCCGGATGTTCCCGCAGGTCCGGGGGCCGGAGGCCGTCAGCGCCCGCCGCAGCGTGTCGGCGGTCTCCGCCTCCGAGTAGCTCGGGTGGGCCGACCCGATGACGTGGGCGTGCTGCTCGGCATCCCGACACCGGGCCACGATGGAGAGCCATGCGTACCACTCCGGCTGGGGGAGGGTCGCCGCCTCCTCCCGGGCGTGGCGCATGAACGCGCACCGGGATTCGATGAGGTCAAGCCGCTCTACCTGCTGGGAACGCTCGATGCCGGAGAAGATGCCGGTGGCCTGCCCCCCGGGGAGGGAGGGAGTCGGGGAGAAGATGCCCGTGGGAGGAGGCGCAGCAGGAACCTCCCCGGAGAAGACCGACAACACCTCGTCCGGGTCGAGAAGCTCGCTGCCCGCGTGGTGGCGATACTCCGGAGGGGAGCCGGGGCGATGCGTCGGCACGAAGTAGATGCGCCCCGGGTCCGCCAAAGGGTCGAAAGGAGCCCCCGCCTGAGAAGCGAACTGGTGCGCCCACGCCCACACCCTCCGGAACTCCGCCGTGGTCACCTTCCGCTTCAGGGGGATCACAACCCGAAAGCGTGGCTTGCCCGTGTACTTCGGGGGCTTGATGAGCCCGTTGGCGTGCGTGGTGTAGAGCACGTGCTCCCACGGTGCCCAGACCTTCCCGGCCCGGTCGAGCGTGACGGAATGATCTCCATCGTTATCGTAGTCGAAGACGAGCGCGGAACAGGTCTCGATGTTTCGTTCGGTCTCGTTCCGGACCCGGCGCCCACCCTCCCGGTAGCTGACCGGAGACCACAGGGGCACGCTCTCCTTGTTCGGGGTCTCCCGCCACTCGGCGAAGTCCTCCGGCCATGAAAGCTCCGCCCCGGACGGGTCGTTGTCCGACAGCGACGCGAAGACGCTCACCGAAAGTCGGGAGAGAAGGGGCATCAGGAGACCGGCGAGGAGCCCTCACCCTCCCCGGAGAAGGGAATGGGCAAGGAGGGGGTGGTGGGAAGCGGTGACAACTGTCATAGGCCGGCAGGCGGGGGCCGGCAAGAAGATTCTCTACTTTCCGGAGAGGAGCCCCCGAAGGGCGTCGAGTTCCTGTCGGAGAGGGATCACAGCCTCGGGAGAGAACACGCCCTCCGCCCGGCGGAGCGCCTCCGTCATGCGCGCAGCCCGCCTCTCCGTCAGGCGGCCCCCCTGAACCGGGGAGTGTCCCAGCACCCGTAGGGTGTCGAGAAGGAGCTTCTCCCGCTCCTCTCCGGGCATCTCCAAGAGGGTGAGCGTCAAGGCCCGGCCCTCCGTGCTCACGGAGACCTCCGAGCATAGGTCCGTGAGGCTGCTCAGGCTATGAGACAGGAACACGTGGCCGAGAAGCTGGTGCGTGGGGGCATCAAGGGAGACCGTGGTGCGCCTCTCCGACACGCCCTCCCGCTCCCCCCGGAACAGGGCAGGGGGCGTAAGCGCCGCCGCCAGAACCGCGGCTCGCGCTGCGCTGCTGGCGGTGTGCTCTCCCCTGTCCACGAAGGCGGAGAGGAAGGCGTCGGAGGGGCGGAGGGGGCAGATGACGGTGTTGACCATGCGGCAAGGTACCTCGGACCCCGGGAAAGGGCAAGCTAAGAACCGCCACGTTTCGTAGACCGCTGGTTCTTCCTGCCACATCTCCACGCCAGTCCTTTAGGTAACCGAGGTGTCAGAAAAGGCTCGTTAGGTAAGGATTCCGAAAAACGCCGGATTTACACAGGAGCAACCTACGATGTATCATGGGCGGAGCGTTCTATAGAAAAAAAATCTCATTATAGGATATTGGCAAAAAGTGTGGGTATTTTTTACCCCTCGACACTTATTCTTATCCACTACTCCTACAGAATCTAACTCCAAGAAAACGAACTTGAGCAATAGGTAAGAGTTTGTGTAGGTAGTTCCTATCTTTTCACATTTTAGCAATCCGGTTTTTATAAACATTTTCGAGAAAGGCGGCGTACATCCTTAGCTTATCTCGAAATACAGGCTATACTTGACCCGTCAACAGGAGAAAGCAGGCGTTCAACCCCATCGCGTTCTACTGCTCGTACAAACACAGCGTTTGTACCTCACGTTTCCTCTGCTACGCATCTCCCTTGACACCTTCGGCGCTTTCGGGTATCCCTCCCTTCATGCACTCCACCGACGCCTTCTCCGCCTGCCTCTGCCCTCTGGGCGTCCAGCAACTCAACCGGCTGGTGAAGGGGGTCTCCCGGCACCGCGACTCCTCGTGGGGGGTGCGGGCCGAGGTGCTTCGATGGGCGCTTTTCTACACGGTGGCGACCCCCCGGAACGTGGACAGCTACTCCGCGAGGTGTTCGCCGGGAACCCCGGAGGGGCATGTCTCGGGAAAGCGCCCCTCGGGGGTCGAGGGGGATGCTCTCGCGACGACCCTCTCCCTGCTGCGGTCGCTGTACCCGGGGGGTTCGATGCACCCTTTCATCGAGTTCGGCCTCACGCACGGAGCGGCGACCGTTCTCCGCACGCTGACCGAGACCTCTCCTGCGGAGCGGGAGGCGCTCGCCCTCGCCGTTTGTCAGTTGACCTACTCCGACATTCGAGAGGGAGGAGGCCCGGTCTTCAAGGAGGACCGGGCTCTCCGTGTGGCGCCTCCTCCCCCCTTGACCTTCGGAGCCCCCGACCTCGGGAGAAAGATGGCGGAGGCGTTCGCCATCGGGGCGATGCCCTCGACCGTCCAGACGGCGGCAGCCCTTCTGATTGACGAGGCGCGGAGCGAGTTGGAGAGGTTGGAGGCCCCTTCCCCCCATGCCGCGGTCGCCGCTATCTTCGGGGAGCTTCCCTCGAACCTGTCCTCGGCGTTGAGCGGCCGGAGGAGGCCGACCCAGCCCCGTCTCGCCCTCTGGTACGCCCGGTGGCTCCTGTTCTTGGAGAACGTGCCCCGTTAGCACGGGGAGGTGCCCGCCCCCTTCCTCATGCTCTCCATCGATCCCGGCGCCCGTGGCTGCGGCTGTGCGTGGTGGGGAAGGGAGGGAGCCGAGTGGGTGCTCCTCCACGCTCGGTACGCCCCCGGAGCCCCCGGCAAGGGGGACACGGGACCCGCAGAGTGGGCGCTGACGGTCGAGGCGGCGGAGGAGGCCTCCCGCGACGTTCTGGGCACGCTCCGCCCCGAGGTCGTGGTCGTGGAGCAGATGCAGGTCTACACCCGGAGCAAGGGCGACCCGAACGACCTGTTGGCGCTCGCCGCGGTCGGCGGGGGGCTGTTCCGCGCCTTCTCCGATGCCTCCCCTGTGGGGCCGCTCCCGGCTGAATGGAAAGGTCAAACGCCGAGAATCGTCATGGGAAACCGCGTCGAGGACGAGCTTCGGAGGCGGGGGTGGTGGCCCCGGGTGCAGGTGCCCCCTCGGAGGGCGAACCTCAACGACGTGATGCACGGCGTCGGGCTCGGGCTCTATTTCGCTCGGACAGAGGGCTTATCACCGGAGCAACTGCACGGGCGATAAGCGTATCACCGGAGCAACTGCACGGGCGATAAGCGTATCACCGGAGCAACTGCACGGGCGATAAGCGTATCACCGGAGCAACTGCACGGGCGATAAGAGTATCACCGGAGCAACTGCACGGGCGATAAGAGTATCACCGGAGCACTTGCACGGGTGATAAGCCTGTGCTATCGTCTTCGCGGAGGTTCCCATGTCCGTGCTCGCCGACGCCTTTCTACAGGAGGCCCTGCGCCTCGCGCTGCTGCCGGGGGCCTCCCCGGAGCAGGTCCGGGAGGCGACCGTCAAGCTCGTGGCCCGAGCGAGGGAGGACCTCCGGAGAGAAGGCAGGCCCTCCCACCAGAAAGACGTGGCCCTCTTGTTCGGGGAGGAGCCTGCGAACCTTTCCTCGGCGCTCCGGGGCAAGAGGGGCACGCAGCCCCGTCTCTCCCTGTGGTACACGCGCTGGGTGCTCTCCTCTGGGCTTCTGGGCCTCCGGGCACCGAGCACGGGGTAGGCTCACAGAGTCCCCTCCCCGGAGGTACGCACCGAGTAGACCTTCACGATCTCCAACGGGGGCCAGCCTTCGAGCAGGGGCAGGGCGCTGGGGCCGCGGTCCAGCAGCCAATCCGCCTCCCACTGTGTCAGGGCGCCGGTCGCCACGTCCTGCCCGACGGCCAGAATCTCCGGGCCGAGCCACTCGGGGTTGATCGTCGTTTGCATGGGGTAGAGGGTCTGCACGGGTAGCTCCTTTGGAGGGCAGGGGTTCAGGGGAGAAACCCGGTGGCGTAGCCCAAGGTGCCCAAGAGGAGGGCGAGCACCCACACGGTAATGATGGCTCCGATCCACATCAGGATGTCAGGCTCCGGAAGACGGGGTTTCATGCCTCCTCCTCGGAGTCGTCGTACGTCGGGGGGTGCTCGCCGAGCGCGACCAGCCGGCTGTACGCCCGCTCGTACGCCTTGCGGAGACCGTGGGCGTCCATCTTCACGCGCGTCGCCTCGATGCGGGCTTCGGCCCACTTCCTGTCGGCGTCCGCCACAGCGTCCCGAAGCTCTGCGATCTCCTGTTCCAGCTTTTCGACATGGGAGGCCTCCGCGCACCGAGGCTCTTTCAAGGGCTTCACGCTGGGGTAGACGTGTCCCCTCTCGCACTCGTCGTTTCCGTTGATCCGGCGCTCTCGCCGCACGCCCCGCGCCCCGCACTCCGGGCAGTAGTCGTAGGGGCTACCCATTGGACACCCCCGCCGGCGCCGCCACCGCCCGGCGCCCGTTCTTGCCGGAGCGACAGGACTTGCACCGGGGCTGGCGCCGAAGCACCCTCACCCCTCCGGGGCCGGGCATCACCCGGAACCCGAAGACCTTGTCCACCTCCTCGTGGGTGTGGGCGGCCTTGCCGCAGCGACAGCAGGTGCCGGAGGTGATCTCGTCCCCGACAGGGGCGCGCTTCTTCTCAGGAGGGGCGGGGGGCTCGTCGGGGTGCCCAAGGGCGCGCAGCCGGCTTTGGATCGCCCCCGTCACGATGAGGCGGTCCTTCTCGGCCCGCTCGGCCCGGAGCAGGGCGTAGAGGTCGGCAGGGTCGGTGAGCTTCGCGGCAGCGTTGCGAGCCCCGACCCCGTTCAGCGAGGTCAGGGAGGAGACTTCTTCGGGGGTCATGGTTTGCTCTTGGGGTCAGGGGGCAGAGAGGGGGCTTCGCGCGTCCAGACGCGCACGGCGGGGGGTCGCCGAGCCCACCCCCCCGCCGTAGGCTCGGCGAGCCCGCGCGCTTGAAGGGAGAGGAGGGCGGCGGTGGCCTGTTGAACGGGGATGCCGAGCAGCATGGCGAACACCTCGGGGGTGGCCCCCGGCTGTTGGTGCATGAGGCGAGCCACCTCCCGTTCTCGACGGGCGCGGGTCATTCGGCCGACCAGAGGAGCGGCCCGCCCCAAGGCGCGTAGACCCGGAGGGGGCGCTGCGGGTAGGTGTAGGGGGCACAGCCCACGAGGACCGCCCACTCCTGCCCGTGGTGGTCTTTCCACCACACGGTCATTCCCACGACCGCTACCGGAGGAGGCCCTCCGACGATGTGCCCGTAGAGTCGGGGGTCGCTCTCCTTTACCCGCTCCTCGGCGAGACGCTTCCACGTCGCCGACTCGGCACGGAGACGGTCGATCTCCGCGACGATGGCTTCCGCCTCTTTGGGGTAGATCGACCATGCGGGGTCCCTGTCCGCCATCAGCCGGAGGGTGCCCTCGGTAGTGTTCAGCAGCTTTTGGGGGGTCATAGCGCGAGGCTCCCTTCTTCGACCACAACCCGGCGGAAGGTGACACCCTTCTCGCTCACGGAGAGGTCCGTGATGCCCTCGGCGGCCATCGCCCCCCGAAGCAGGGCCACCGCGGCGGCGAGGTCAGGGGAGGCGCTCCCTCCCTTGGAGGGGGCCGGGGCCGGGGCCGGGGCCGGGGCCGCCTTCTCGAACTTCAACTCCGGCAGGGGCGGGAGACCCGACCGTTCTACAGGAGGGGCGACCGAGAGTGGCGAAGGGGCCGGCTCGACGGGGGCAGCCCGGTGGGGTCCTCCCGTCACGACGATGCCTCGGGACGACCGGATGAAGGCGCACAGGTCGTCTCTCCGGGCGCCGGGGTTCATCCCCTTCTCCGCGGCGAGTTCGCAGACCTTGACGTAGACCTCCTTGTTGGTCACTCCCGGGTTGCTGTCGAAGACGCTCTCGTAGAGAGAGAGGAGGGGCGATGGGGGGAAGGTTCTGGACACGGAGACCTCTGGTGGTGGTGGGGGCAGGAGCGAAGGAGGTGGTACGAAGGGCGTCCGCACAGGCTTCGGAGGAGGGGAGGAGGGGAGAGAGGCCGTAGAGAATGGGAACCCGGCTCTCTCCAGTAGGGCCTTGTTGAGTGCCCATTTCCGACCTCCGTAGATGACGCGCAGGCCCCTTCTCCACGCCTCCCTTACGGCGGCGTCGTTGAGGGAGTGGCTCGCCATGTCGGTCAGGATGAAGACGGCCCGGCTCGACTCCGGGAAGGCGCCTACCTTCTTCTTCCACTCCCAATGCCCATCGACAGCCAGTCCGTGTCGGGATAGCTGAGGGGTCAGCTTTCTCTTTACGAAGTCTGCCTCTCCCCCTACGACGAGGATGGGAAGTGGCCGGGGAAGTAGAGGAGCCAGCATGGCAAGGAGAGTAGCTCCGCCATCGACAGGTGTCAAACGCTGTCCGACAGATTTATTTCAGGACTACACGTTCTGGGAGGAAACCAGCCGATCTTTCTCGTCGAAGTAACATAGGTAGCCGCACTTCTGGTGGGCCTCCGGAGTAGCTTTCGTGTAGGGGGTGACGACCACCCCTTTATTTCCCTTGCCGGCTTTTCCCCCGGCCTCGACCAGCGAGGCTTCGATCGCGGCGACGAGGCCCGGGGGGACCTCGACCCGAACCGCTCCCACTTCCGTCATGCTTTCCGCCACGAAGCTGTAGTCGGTCACGGCACCGCCGGGAGCATCATGCCGTCGGCCGCGGCGCCCGTGTTCATCGAGACGTAGTGGTAGAGGTCGGTTGAGCCGTTCCGGAGGTATCGACCCGACTGGACCGAGCCGGCGAGGAACAGGCCGCGGATCACACCGAGCCGGTTCCCGGAGTTGGCGTTCGATCCAAGCGACTTTCCGATCTCCACCGCCTCGCCGTCGTACCACCCGGCCGAGTCGGTCAACGAGTCGGCAACCGCGGCGGTGCCCCACAAGCTCCGACGGCCGCCCGGATAGAGGTTCGTGCTGCCCGGCTGGAACACGCCACAGTGATGCCCCCCCGCCGTGATATTATGGTTGAGGAAAGCCGCCGCGGTGGTCGAGTTCAACCATGACGAACTGACACTAGACGTTCCGCCGGAGACGACCATTCCGTACAGGCGATTGTCGCTCTCGGCGTTGTTGGTCGCGTCGTTGTTGTACGGGCTCGCGACGGCGCCGACGTAGAACCACGATTGCACCGCGCCGGACGTGATGATCTGGCAGAAGATCGACTCGGCGCTGATGAAGCTCCGGACGATCGTACCTACCGCGTTCATCGCCGTTGGCCCCCCGCGCCAGTACCCGAAGAACTGGCCGGAAGTCATGGGGGAGGCCGCCGTCCAATCGGCATAGGCCCCGCTGTTCTTGTTGATCCCCACCTGAAGCGCCGAAGCTACCGAAGTGTCCGGAGCCGCCATCGTCCCCGCGTTGGCGATGCGACCGGCGACGAGGATCGCGGGGTTCAGACCCATCGGCGTACCCGCCGGGGGAAGGGCTACTACCGCCTCCGTGACGACCGTAGGTCGCTTCCGCGTGACGCCCCACAGGTGCGTCGAGGGGAGCGCGGTCCCGCGGTAGTCCGTCCCCGCCGACCATGACGTGAACGCCGCATCGAGGAGATCGGAGATCAGAACGCCGGCAGGGCTCACATCAGCCATACGTGCGAAGGTGAGCGCGGGGAGAGGAAACGCCATTACGGGCCGCCAATGGTGCCGTTTGACGAAACGGCGAGAACGGGGTCAGTCAGGAGGGAAAGGCCGAAGGCGGAGTCGTAGGGCTTCGAGGAGGCGAGCGTCAACGTCGCGGCGCCGAGCACCGCCCACACCGCGGCCCCAACGGAGACTGAGACGGCGATGTAGGCTTGGTTCAGCACGGTGTCGATCCAAACCATCCCCCGCCACGCGCCGGTGGTTGAGTCGTCCGTCACGGTGGGGGCGCGGGTTTGGAGCCGGGGAGGAGTGAGGTTTGCCATCAGACGATGTACCATCCCACGGCAGTCCGCCCCACCAGTGTGATCCCTTGGGTGCCGGTGTAGAGGCGAGCCCCTCCGACACTGTCGATGGTCTCCGCGCCGTTCGGAGTCACCGCCACGGTGTTCAGCACGGCCGCGGCTGCGGAGTTCTTCACCGTGATTTCCCTGCGGTCGGTGGCGGCGGGCAGGTTCACGATGCCGTTCCCGCCGGTAGCGTCCATGAAGATCGCCCCGTCGGCGGCCCCTACCGTGTAGGGGGTGCCCGCAGGGGTCGCGAGGAACACAACCCCCGGCACGAGGATGGGGCCGCTGGAGCGGACCCCACTGTACCCAGAGTACGGGTGCCCCGGAGGCATCAGTTTCCTACCCGCTGCCGGAGCAGGTAGAGGGCTTCGAGGTGCTTATCGGCGAAGCCGGCGAGGACGTTGTTGATGGCGAGGGTGTTCGCCATGCCTCCGAGGGCGTCATTCGCGCCGTCGATGCGATTCAGGGTGTCGGCGACGAGCGCCACACCCCGCGCCGGATCGGTCGGGCCGAGCTTCTCGGAGCCGTTGATGATGTCCGAGACGGCCACCCACGAACGCATCGGATCAACCGCCGACGGGCCGCCGATAGCCATGATGACCTCCGCCATGCGGTCAATCTCCGGCACCCGGGCCTCGTAGAGCCGCTGCCACAGCAGGTGGTCACCGTAGTACGGAGCCCCCTTCGACCGCCAATGGTACGTCCAGAAAAGCTGGTGCTCGGCCCGGATGGAGGCCCAGACACCGAGCAGCGCGTTCAGGGACGGGTTCATGCCGGAGAGGGTAACCGGAGGGGGGAAAGGCGTCCCGTTCCGGGCCGAAGTCGAGTGCTACGAGCCCGTTCTCCCGTGCTTTCCTACTCGACAGGCGAAGCAGCGGCCCCCTTCTACGTGAGAGAACTCGGGGAGGTGCCCCTTCCCCCCGCACCGGGCGCAGGAGGGGTTCTTCCGCTTCCGGAGCTTGCCCTCCGCCCAATCCACCCCCTCTCCGCCGATGAAGGCGGCTCCGGCGACGCGAGCGGCGCTCTCCCCGAGGCCCCGCTTCTTCCCGCGGCGGCGCTCCTTCACCAGCCGGTAGGCCTCAGAGCCGGCATCGTAGGCCATGAGGGCCTCCCCGATGACCGGAAGGAGCTTGCCGCCCCCTCGGAGCCCTACCTTGGCCCCCACCTTGGCGGCCAGCCGAGTCCCTGCTCCGTTTCGGCGCATCCCTACGCCTCGCGCGCCGCGCGCCGCATGGCTACTCGTTCGTCCCGGGTCATGGACACCAAGGCCAAGGCCGCTGCGGCCCTCTCCCCCGCCGTGACGGGAGAGAAGGTGCTCTTGGTGGGAGGGGAGGTGACCCCCGGGTACTTCAGGCCGCCCCCGTCGCCCTCACGGATGAAGAAGTACCACACCGCTCCCGCTGCGACGACGCCACCCCCGACGAGGAGGGGAAGGGAGAGGGAGGGGTTCTTGCGACTACGGGCCATAGGGCCTCCGAGGTAGACAAGAACCGTACCCCGAGACCCTCGGCCCGACGAGGCGACCTCCCCAAACGGAGTGCTACCTCTTGCGGAAATATGTCGTGTCGAATAGAGTGTGCCTCAGCAGGAGGAGCCCGTGGTTTCTTGGTTCGCGTTCACCAGTGGGGATGGAAGGGTGGTGGGCATCGTGGCTCAGACCCCCGCGGGCCTCTCCTCCTGCGGCATCGCCCTTGCCTTGCTCAATGCCCCGTGCGACCTCCCCCGATGGAGGGAGGCGCTTGTAGAGGCCCCCACCGCAGAGGAGGCCGCCGACCTCCTTGTAGCCGAGAGGGGAGGGTTCCGGGTCGTGCAGTCGGTTCCGTTGGTGGAGCCGGCATGGTTCCTCACGGGGAACGTCGTAGGGGAGGCGTGATGGGCAACTCGCGGTGGCTTCGGTCGAAGAAGGAGCCGATGGCGCTTCGGGAAGACGGCGTGGGGGTGGCCCTCTCGGGGGGCGTGTGGGCGTGTACCACGGCGGAGGTGCCGCAAGAGCAGCGGCTGAAGACACCGGGGTTGCACGCTTACCTCGACCGGGCCATTGAGGAGGCGGACGAGGTGTACCCGCCCGCCCCGTGGAAGGTAGACGCCGCAATCTGGCGCGCGGAGGGGTGGTGTGTGCGGTCCACGGCGGACGGGTGGGCGGTTTTTCGCATCGTGGAGGGGGAGTTCGCTCCTGCCTCTCGCAAGACCTTCTCCTCGTCAGATCGAGCACGGGCATGGGTAGACACCCGCTTCGACCGCGCTGTGGGCGGGTTGCGGGGGCCGAAACCTCGGGGCGGCACCACGGCAGGGGCCAAGCTCCCGGACATCCGGGTGACCGAGGAGGAGCGTGCGCTCGCGGACGAGGTGTTGGCGAGGGAGGGGGTCTCGTACAGCGAGTTCGTGCGCGCGGCCTTCGTATGGGCACGTGAGCATCCGGGAGAGGCGTGGCTTTCGCCGAAGGGGTGAGCGCGCAGTTCCCTGTGCGCTTCACGTACACGTGACGCGCACCTCCCGTGTACGTCAGGCGCACCTACCCCGCGCAACAACAATCCGAGGTTGACAATCTGACACGACAAGTTACGTTGTTTGGGCTTGGGGCGAACTACGCCTTGAGCTTTCCACCACCGACACAAGGACACCACCATGACCGCAGCACTCACCCCCACCCGCCTGATCGGCGACCGCACCCTCGTTTCGCAGGGCGCGACCCGCGGTGTCCTCGACACCCTCCACCTCGAAGGCGTGCGCGACCACCTTCGCACGCTTGCGAGCAAGCAGGAGCCCGAGGACTTCGAGCGGTCGTTCAGCCAGATGCACGTCGCGTTCACGGGGGGTCGCGTGACCGCGCAGTTCATCGACCCGCAGGGGCTCTCGGGCGAGCCGATGCTCGTCTCCCGTAACGGCTTCGGCCAGATGGGTAGCGAGCTTCTCCCCGCCCGCATGGGCACGAACCTGCTCGAAACGGCCGACCACTCGCCGATGGGTGAGAAGGTGGCCACGCTCGCGTGGGCGGAGTGGGCGCGCACCGACACCAAACCCCGTCTGTTCCGCAGCGTGAAGATGCGCGACAGCGACGGCACCGTTCGCCGGATGCTGCGCTCGCAGCACTCGCAGGGGTACGGCACCTACGACAACCTCCGCTTCGTGGAGGACCTCCTCGCGAACGCGGACGAGTTGCGCGAGTTGCCCGTGGGGCAGTTCACGCTGAGCGACACGGGGATGCGCTTGCGCTTCCTCGGGAAGCCGAAGGAGGAGATCACGCTGCGCGAGCCCACGCCGATGATCGAGGCGTGGAACTCGGAGGTCGGCCGCCGGCGCGTGGGGCTCGTGGGCGGGATGTGGAAGCTCATCTGCACGAACGGGATGGGTAGCTGGGACAAGAAGTCCGAGTTCCACTGGCGCCACTTCGGCGAGGGTGACCGGATCGGCCGCGGCGTCGCGAGCGCGATGCAGGAGATCACCACCGCCGCGAGCGGTGTGATCGACGCCTACACCAAGGCGCTCGACGTGAGCATCGACGACGCCTTCGCGTGGATGGAGCGGGAGATGCAGGGGCTCGCGACGCAGGCGTTCACCGCCCGCGCCATTGAGGCCCTCGACCACGAGACCACCACCCCCGGCAAGGGGCTCGCGAGCGTGATCGACGCGATCACGTTGGAGGCGCAGAACGAGGACCTGTTCACGCAGGCGGACATGGAGGCGCTCGCGGCGAACCTCCTTCGCCGGGGGCTGTCGCAGGCCAACCGGGAGCGCATCCTCGTCGAAGCGTAAGCGGCTTCGGTCGGTTCGGTCGGTTCGAGGCGCGCACGGGTACTGCCCGTGCGCGCCTTTTGGCGTTTGTGCCTGTACGTCAGGCGCACGTCAGGCGCACGTCAGGCGCACGTAGCCCGCGCGAAGGGCCTTTGACGTTTGTCATTTCGACAGGACAAGATACATTGTTTGGGCTTGGGGCGAACTACGCCCTGAGCTTTTTGCGTTCGTACCCTCACCAAGGAGTCTCACATGCCGTACCAACCCCCTTTTGGCTACTCCAACCCCCCTCCCCCCATGCCCGCCACCGACGGTTACCGGGACGGGTGTCCCTGCGACCCTTGTAGGAACGAGGACCAGCGCCTCGCGGACGTGCGCTCGGGCACCGGCCCCGCCTTCGAGCAGGCCCTCGAAGCCTGCTTCGTAAGGGGCGAGTGTCGGTGCTCCAACTGCCGCCCCGGCGTGGTTGCCCGGGTGATCGAGGCCGCGGGCGGCGTCCCCTCGGAACCCACCGAGGAGAGCGAGGAGCGCGAGGAGAGCCCCCCCTGCCACATCTGCGGCGAGGAGGCCGCCGACTGCGAGTGCCGGGAGTGCTCCTCGTGTGGGGCCATGTTCGCGTCGGAGGACGCCTGTGAGGCGTGCCGGCGCTGCCCCGGGTGTTGCGGGCACGTCACCTGCGAGGGGTGCGACTTCCGTCGCGACTCGGATACGATCTGCGATGAGTGCTCCACGTGCAGCCGCTGCTGCTGCACGTGCTGGTACTGTGAGGCGTGTGGACAGACCCACGGCGAGGACGTGGGGCGGTGCGGCGACTGCGAGCGGTGCGACGACGAGTGCTCCTGCTCCACGCCCTCGGACGAAGACCGGGAGGGGGAGAACTCCTCCCCGTCGGGTTCGGGGCGGCCGACGAAGGTGCGTCTCCCGGACACGCCGGTGTTCCACAAGGGCACGACGTTCCTTCGGAACCCGTCTCGGCGCTTCATCAGCGTGGAGATCGAAGTGGCCCGCTCGTCCGAGTCCACCCGCCGGCACGTGGACCCCCATGTGGCGGGGTGGGCGAGCACCGCGGTGGTGGACGACGGTTCGCTGCCCGATTCGGGCTACGAGATCAACACCGCTCCCACGAGCGGGGACGAGTTCGTGGAGCGGATCGAAGGGCTGTGCGACGCGCTGTCCAACGCGGACGCCATCGTGACTACGGCGTGCGGCCTGCACGTCCATGTGGATGCGCGGGACCTCACGTACCGGGCCTTGCAGCGCCTCGTGGCCCTGTACGCCCACGTGGAGCCGGCCCTGTTCAACATGGTCCCCTCGTCCCGCAAGAACAACCGGTACTGCCAGCGGTGCGGCCCGGACTTCCTGCGGCGGGGCATCGCGGCCTCGCTGGACCGGGCCGCTCAGAGCGCGGCCGGTCAGTCCCCCAAGATCGCGAAGGCGGCGGTCGTGAAGGCGGTCTACGAGGAGGATGTGGAGCAGCCCTACGGCAAGGAGCGGTTCGAGGCGCGCAAGAAGTACAAGTACGACGATGCGCGGTACGCGGCGCTCAACCTCCACTCGTGGTTCTACCGGGGCACCGTCGAGCTTCGGCTCGCCGCGGGCACCACGAACGCCGAGAAGATCGTGTGCTGGAGCATCCTCGTCGCCTCCATGCTCGATTGGGCGAAGAAGCACAAGGACGCGGACCTCACGAAGCTGCCCTCGGACCCTCTGGAGGCGCTGCTGAGCGTCGCCCCGACCGTGGAGGTTCGCGAGTGGACGCGGAAGCGCCACGCCAAGTTCTACCGGGCCTAACGGCCCTCCCACCCACCCCCAAACAGCAACGTCAACAACAACAGCAGGAGTCATCATGTGTGGAGTATTCGGATTCGACCTCGTTGAGAACGCTCGCGTGTCTCGCATCAACCTCAGCATCGCGCTCACCGCTCTCGCCATCGGCAACGAGGAGCGCGGCGCGCAGTCGTGGGGCAGCTACGTGCCCGAAGGGAACAAGCTCACCAAGGCCCTCGGCCCCATCACCGAGGGGGTGAACATCAAGGCCCTCGCGGCCGAGCGGCGGCTCATCGCGCACACGCGCTACGCGACGGCGGGTGCCGTGACGGCGGAGAACGCGCACCCGTTCCGCCTCAAAGGAGGCCTCGTGGGGCAGCACAACGGCGTGGTCTACAACCACCGGGACCTCGACAAGTCCTACGGGAAGGAGGAGGTGGACAGCATCCACCTTCTGCGGTGCATCGAGGAGGGGCGCGACCTCGCTGAGATCGAAGCCTACGGGAGCGTGCAGTTCGTCCGCCCGGGGGCGCCCTCGGAAATCTACCTCGGCCGCTTCAACGGGGGCGAGTTGTCGGTCGGCAAGGTGAAAGGCGTGGGGGTGTTCTGGTCGAGCACGCTGGGCACGCTCCTGCGGGCGCTGTCCCTCGGGAGCATGGACGCCACCTTCTACGAGGTCAAGGAGGGGGCGCTCTACTTCGCCAGCGAGGGCGGCCTGTGGCTTTCCGACGCCAAGGGGCTCTCGGTGGGCCGCCGCGCGCCCGTGGTCAGCACGTACTCGGGAAGGGGGTGGGAAGATCAACTCTCGAACGGGTGGAAGAAGATTTCCTCCCCGGGCAAGGGCAAGGTCAAGAGCGCGGGGAGGAGCGTCGTCTACGAGCGCGAGGAGGAGACCGACCCGTTCTACGTGGGGAGCGACCGGAAGTATTCCGGCGCCAAGTCGCGCTGGGACGAACTCGAACTCGAACCCGACGCCCTCGAACTCGACGCCCTCGACGCCCTCGACGCCCTCGACGCCGAAGACTACCTCGATGAGCGGGAGCGGGAGATGCGTACGCAGGACCGGGAGGAGCTTGACTGGCTCATCAACGAGTACGGGAAGGAGTTGGACATCACGGCTGAGGACGTGGGCATCGAAGACCTCGACTTCCTTCGGGACTGCGTGGAGGAGATCGAACTCGACCGCCTGAGGGAGAGGAACGCCGCCGCCGGCGCCGCCGCACAGCCGGTGCGCGCATGACGCCCCGGCCCATCAACTTCGCCAACATCATCCTCGACCCCGTGCCCGAGGACGTGTTCGAGCCCGACGAGGAAGGCAAGCAGTACGGCTGGTGGTTCAGCCGCACCCACCGACTCTCAACCCCTACCCACACCGAGGAGTAACCATGTCTCTCAACTTCGACCTGAGCAAGATCGCAAACTACCGGACCACCTGCTACGAGACCATCGAGGACACCCCCGAGCGGCTGGAGGCGCTCGTGAACGCGGAGTGGGCCTACGAGGGGGACGACCGCACCCACGCCATCCGACTGAACCCCGTCACGAGCGTTCTCATCTTCGCGACCATGAGCGTGATGATGGGGAGCATCACCGAGAAGAACTGGCAGGAGTTCTACGCCCGTCTCTACATGCGGGAGACGGCGCTGGGGGCGATGATGCGCGATGGGGCCGGTCTGCCGGTCAAGATCACCCCCGAGCAGGTGCGGGCGCACATCGGCCTCACCACGAACGTCCGGGTCGAGAGCGCCGGCAAGTTCAACGGCTGGCTCGTTCGCTGCCTACGGCTGGACGCGCTCTCGGTCCTGCGAAACGAGGTTACCTCCCTCGCAGACTCCCGGGTGTCCGAATGAGCGAAGACGCAGAGAGCCCGTGGCTCACGTTCAAGTACGACCGCGCGCAACAGTGGATCGACGGGTGGGTTTCCACCGTCGCCCATCCGGAACTCGTGTGGGCGTGGGATGTCACCTTGGGCATCATCGACCTCTACGCCATGCTCTCGGTCACGAACAAGCGGAAGGAGAGCCTCGACGCCAAGCGCAGGGAGCTTTGGTACGACTGGTTCTCCTCGTGGGACGGCGGGGACGCCCACTTCGGCATCCACGGGGCGATGCAGGAGTTCGCCTACTCCTGTCCGGAAGGGCGGGAGAGCGAGCAACTGCTCGTCGTCGCGGAAGCCTACGACCTCGGCACCGGGGTAGTCCGGGAGAAGGCACCCATCAAGCAGGCTGAGAAGCCCGCCCCCGCGAAGAAGCCCTCGGCCGAGGTTGCGAAGGTGCTCCCCTTCACGGTCCTCACAGGGGGTCGGAAATGAGCCCCCGGGAGGCTCGGGCCGAGTACGTCACGGTGGTTCATGCGATTGCGCGCACCCCCCGCTTCGTGGACATCCCCGAGGCGGTAAGCGCGAGCGTGTGGGTCGAGCGGAGGGGGAATGTGATCCTCGCCATTTCCCCGAGCGCGGGGTCGTTCTCGGACTGGCTCATCAACGAGGACGGTTCCGAGCCGCGCTTCGATGCCGCAACGTGGATGGCGCTCGCGCCCAACGCGGGGTGGTTCGCGATGTATATGGACGCGGTGCTGAACCGCCCCGTCACTTTGGGAAGCTGACCAGACGTACACGTGATGTGTGCGACACGCGCCGCACGTCAAGCGCACATCACGTGCATCTGATCTGCACGTACCCCGCGCGGTGAAGGCTCGAAGTTTGCGAGTTTGACCCGGCAAGATACAGGA
>Ga0114969_10000319_pt1 | contig 40905 bp, 44 predicted proteins | sample M_130807_MF_Meta_FD_87316 | JGI IMG/M metagenome (GOLD analysis project Ga0114969, IMG submission 87316) | Freshwater microbial communities from Lake Montjoie, Canada to study carbon cycling - M_130807_MF_MetaG | ecosystem: Environmental > Aquatic > Freshwater > Lake | place: Lake Montjoie...
ACAATTTGTGACCCGGTGTTCTCGGCCATCTTTCTGAGCATTTCGAAGTGAAGCTCTGGATTGGCTCCAGATGGGGCGATGTATGCGGCGGTAGGGTGTCTTGCAGTTATGGCAATGTGGTCCACGATGGTGCCGTCAGGGGCGACAAACACGCACCTGAAGGTCTCATAGCGGCGGTCACGATAGATTGAGAGGATTTCGTAGAGGGCTTCTGCTACGTCGCCCGGGAGCCCACGTCCGTTGACGCGGAAGTCTCGGATTTGCTTCCCGATGATGTCGACGGTCTTGCCGGCCTTAAGGTTCTTGTAGGCCCAGAAGTCTTTTGGAGGTTCAGACCTTCCGTCAGATCCGCGTCCCACCGTTCCGTCGTTGGGTAGCCCTTCGGTGAAGTCGAGCTCTCCCTGGTTGACTGGTTCATGGAGTTCATTATAACGCGCATCAAGCTCCATTGCAACGTCTTCGGAGTAGAGCTTGTCGACGATCTGGGCCTGTGTCTCGTCGTAGATGACGTAGTTGTAGGAGCCTTCGCCCTTTGAGCGGGAGTTTCCGTCTAGGAAGCGATGGCCTGAGATGCCGAGGCTAGAGAGGAAAAGAGACGCTGTTTTGTCAGATCCAAGCTTCCTTGAAAGGCTTTCGTAGAGGTCACGGCCTGTTTTGATTCGCGCTGCACGGTCCAAAGTAAACAGTGATTCACCAAGCTGTATGCCAAGCTTGTCTGCTTCTTCTGTTCCAATTCTGTACAGCCCTAACGACTGGCGTGATAGCATCTCAATGAAGCCAGTAATATCCCACTGGTTAGCCTTGAAGTAGTCGATTGAGTCTCGGATTCCCTTGCTGATCGGATCATCTTCTCCGAGGCTTTTGATCACCGTTTCTGCAACTGCTTCAAACTTGGGAAGTTCACCCTCAATCAGGAGTGCGTGGACCTTATCGATGGCAGGCTTGATCTGATCTGGGTTGTCAGCGAGCAACTGATCATAGTCCAATAGGCCGGTGTCATCGGGGATGCTGACCTTATAAAGTTGGCCCTTAGTCTTGTCCCACTCATCCTTGGCTGCGTGTGCTTCCGACTTTAGGAACGTCCCGTCCTGCTTTGGTCCAGCTATGAGATTGCCATCTGGGTCGCGAACCTCAAACTGATTACGGCCTATCTCAATAATCCTGGCCCCTGGAGACAGCTTCTCCCGGTAGTGCTCGGCAAGGTCTTTGCTGCCCGCCAGGTAGGTGCCCCAGCCGAACGCCTGGGCGCCCTCGCCCGTCCCCATCTTGGAGTGGTCGAAGGCGTCGAACTCGTAGGGGCTCCCGTGCCATACATCCTGTAGCAGGGCCCCGTCAGACGGCGACCATCCCCACTCCTGGATCGAGTTGCCGTCGGTGTACAGGTCTTTGGCCTTCACCGTCCTGCGGACCATCTTCCAGTTGCCGTTGAGCGCCGAGTCGCCGTGGTCGACAGCGTACTGGCGGTCGATGGTCACCCAGTCTCCGGGGTTGAGCTCATTGGGCGCATCTTTGGGAACTGCCCGCCATACCGTGATGTCGGCCTCGGGGTTGCCCTTGGCGGCAAGGATCTTCTGGTAGGCGTTGAAGTCAGATCCGTCGCCGATTCCGTAGTATCTGTGGCCCATCGGCCCGTAGAAGTCTGATGGGTAGGTTTTGTTCTGCAGCACGTCGTGCATGGGGGAGCCAGAATATCGGTCGGGGGCCGAGTGTTCGCCCCGATAGTCCTGAGAGAACAGCGGTGTCTCGACACTCGCCTCGCCCTGCAGCACCTTACTGTAGACGGCCCGCGCCGAGTCGTTGAGATCGACCGCGTACTTGTCCTTGTTGACGCTGGCGACGAGCGTGGACACGCCGACGATCTCGTCGTAGATGATTTTGAACCAGCCCGACAGCTTGTCGAGGATGGCGTCCAGCGGGCCACCGATATGCGGGCCTTCCATGATGTGCTTCTCGAACCCGCGGGCAGCGAGCTCCTCGGCCTTGGCTGTCCACTGGGTTTCGCCGGTCCAGGTGAGCAGGGTGTCCTGATCTGCCTTGCCCAGCAGGGGCCGCAGGTGGTGGAAGGCTTCGTGCAGGATGGTGGTCACGTCGGCCCCGCCGGCCTTCAGCCCGATGTAGGCATCCCTGACCATGGCTACACCGTTGGCGGTCTCCCGAAGCTGGCCCACGCCGTCCAAGATGCCGGTGACGGTCTCGACAGCGGTGGCAAGGAAGTCGTCGCGGTGGACTCCAGCAGCCTGGGCCATGCGCTCGAGAACGGAGGCGACGTGGTCGATCTCCTCGGCGTCCATGGTAGTGCCGCTCATGAGCACGGCGCGGATGTCGTCATTGCTAAGGGTTCCCTCTTGGCCGGCAGCGGCGACCTTGTCCACCTTGGCCCAGTAGAACGCCACGGCCTGCTGGTTGCCTGCGGCCTCGGCCCGCCTGAGTCCGGCCATGAACCTGGGGGCGTTCGCCCACCGGACCTTGTCCCGAAGCGTAATGCCTTCGGGGGTCATCGTGGAGATGTCCACCTGCTTGCCGACGTTGTTGCCGCGGTGGTAGCCAATCAGCTTGGTGGCCACGCCCTGCCTGCGGAACTGCTCGGGAACCTGGACGTCGGTGATGCGGGAGCCGAGGGCGGTGGGCTCGTGGGTCAGCCGGCCAACCTCGGTGCCGTCGGCCTTGCGGGCGATGATGGTGTTGCCGTTGGCCGTGAAGCTGAGGTCGCCAGATGGGTTGTGCTCGGCCACGCTGGCGGCAGACTCGCGCTGGGCGGTGACAGTCATCACGCTGGCGTCGCGGATGAACAGGCGGTCGCCGACGCGCACGGCCTTGGCGCCGGCCTTGAACGCCTTGTCGATCTCCTTATCGCTGGCCACGTCGACGACGTCCGCGGGGTTGATCACTCCCTCGGTGATCTTGCCGGCGGGAATCGCAGCCTCGAGGCCGTAGTGGGCCAGCAGCGTGTTGCGGTCGGCCATGGCCTCGCCGGTCCGTACCTGGTCCGCGAGCTGGATGATGTCCTGGGCATGGAACTGACCGTCGGAGGTGTTCTCCCAATGAATCACCGGGCCTTCTTCGGCAAGGTGGGGCTGGGCCGCCTCAGGGCCCTTGGCGAGAACGTCGTTGACCATGTTCAGCACCGCAGGGTGCAGCCGGGCGATCTCGGCAAGAAAGGCTTTGGCGTCCACGGGTGCCGAGGTGGCAGATCGTCCGCGGGCCTCGGCGGTCGCCGGGTCAGAGTGAAGCTCGAGGCCGTTGGCCATGGTGGCGAGGCTGTCGGAGTGGCCAGCGAAGTAGACGGTGATTCCCTCGGCGGGCGCCTCGGCGGGCGTGGCGTTCTCAACGGCTGCAGCGGCCTGGACAGTGGTGCCGATGTTCTCGATGAGCCGGGCGAAGTCTTTCTTGTTCTGGTGCTTGTCCCAGGCGTTCCTGACAGCCCTCGCAGTGATTACCGAGCCAAGTCCAGCCCCCCCCAGCACCGCCATACCAATGGCTGCAGAGACAGCGGTGTCGGCTAGACGCTTGGCGATTTCATCAGGTGTGTCCAAAGGGATCAGGCTCTGTTCGTTGTGCGTCTTTATTGCAGAGCTCAGGTAGCCTTGGAGAGTGTCTCCCGTGAGTTGAGCAGCTTTGATCTGCTTTTCAAAGGTGGTTTGGCCCCTTGTTTGGTACTTGTTCTGTGCTTGGTAGGCATAGTTCTCGCCGGCAATAGAGATAGCTTCCTGGGCGACTTCCTCAGCAGTACCAGCGCCGACCGTCAAAGCATATTCGCCACCGTAGTTCAAAAGCTTCTGGGCCAGCGTCCGTGAGGTTTGGTTGAGAGCTGCGTGCAAAAGAGGCTTGAGGACCAACCTAGCTGAGGCTCCTATTTCGAAAACATCAAGAACAGCAGCAGCCTGGCCAATCGTAGTAGCAGCGGTGTCTGAAAGCTCGAAGCTTACCCCACGGTCACGCATTGTCTTGTAACTGGAAGCAGCTTGGAGTCTGGCAGAGGCATCCCAGGCTCCTATAGCAGCTCCCACCGGGCCGGCAACCAACCCGCCGGCTACACCTTCTGGGAGCATCTGTGCCATGGAACCGACGAACATGGCGGTGTTGTCGACGATAGGGAGCCACCACTGGCCACCGTGGTCTACCGAGGTCTTCTCAACGTAGCCCTTGAGCGCATCAACCTTGGTTTTGGTTGCTGCTTGGGCCGAGGTATTCTCCATTCCTAACTGCGAAATAAGCCTTGAGCCTGTTTGTCCACCAATTGCACCTTGACCGGCGACCTGCTCAAGCCCCTGGAAACCCTTGACCATGTTGTCGGTCTTTTCCTGCATCCAATAGGAGAACTCAGCAGAGCCAGACTTCCAGGTGTTATCAAGGACCTGACCCATTCGCTCAAGAGGATTGACGCTGTCAACGTGTTGTTGGCCTGTAATAGACTGATAAAGCATGGGAAGGTTCTCAACTACCTGGGAGCGCTCCATGTTTGGCAGCATCTTCTGGAACAAGTCGACCATCTTCGTCTTGGAGTCCAGCTGCTCTTGGAAGCTCATGTCCGTTAGCAACCCCTGCATGATGTTGTATTGCTCGACAGCGCCGTGGTCAGTCTCCCACCCTGTCGGATTTGGCTTTGATGGCATGATCTCGGCCATTTTCTGGTCGAGAGTGGGGCCGGTGTAGTCGACTAAGGCCTTGGCTAGTACATCTGCCATCACTTCACCATCACTAGTTTAGCGTTATTGTCGAGCTCATAGAATTGGCCACCAGGCCACTTCTGCAACCGAATAAACCCTAGTTTGTCATCTTTATTCACAACAACTTGGAAGCTTCCATATCCACCACTTTGATTTGCCTGTGTTAAAAGTTGTTTGTTCCCAAGTTCAATCATCTTGTTTTTGTAAGCAATAAACTCACTATTGGCGTCGATGGTCCCTGGACTAAAATGTCCAAGCCCAGCACCCTTGGCCAAAGCCTGTGACAATTTCACAGCATCCGTATCATCGATAACTTTTGGTGTATTTTCGTTGACAATTTTGCTCATCCAGTCTGCGGCGGCTCCTTTGGCCATCTCTTTAGCCAGTGCCTCGACCTTTGGAATATTAATTGCCCCTGAGGTGTCCAGATACGCACTCCCCCGAGAGTTAGTTGTAAACCCACCCACGACAGCTGCGATGTTCTGTTGCAGCTGTCGCGTGAGTGCTTCAGGCAATTTTTCCGCTTTGAATGCCGCGTCTGTGGCGGCAAGCAAGTCCTTGTTCTCCGAGAAGCGTTTCATTGAGTCAATCTTGACGGCTACCTCGTCGTAAGAGACTAACCCCCACACCTGCATCTTCGCTACTGCAGCCTTTGCCTGCTCTGGGGTGGCACCACGGTCCATCAGCTCCTTGGCCGCGTTCAATACGGTGTCCGTTGCATTGGCTTTTTGCTTCTTTTCAGCAGCGTCGCTCAGAGTACTGGAAGCCACTTTGTCGGGCTCGACTAGATTTTTTCGTTTCAGTGCATCTAGTGCGTCTTTGGCTTCTGGGGTTGTAAGGCTATTCATCAATGCCGTCACATTCGGGTCTTTTGATGGGTCATATCTGCCACCGCTTGATCTGGCGGCCAGGTACGCATCTGTCATTGCTCTCCCCAAACTACCGACTTGGGACATTTCAGAATGCACCTGCTGCATTTGAGCTTGTTTCTTCGCCTCGAGGATCTGCTTGTCGAGTTCACCCGCAAGCCTTGTCTTGGTATCTGTGGTAGCTGGGACTCCCGATAAAACACGATCAAGCTCTTTTCTGGCATTTTCAAGCGCCCCAACGCGGTCGCTCCAGGTCGTAAGATTACCATCTTGGCCTATTCCGGCAGTAGAGATAATTTTCCCTAATCTACCACCAGCTATGTCATCAACGGCCTTCTGGTAGGCATTAAAGGCATCTACATCACTCTTGAACAGCAATTTGGTCTGCGGCCCGAAGCCTGTTATGGTCACTCCATCCGTCGTATCATAGACAGGCTGAAAGATCCTGTTCAGTGCCTCCGGATCGGCTGTCTTTACCGCGTCGTTCACCTTCTGCGCCGAAATCAGTGAGGTTTTCTGGGCTTCCTGCTCGATATACTTTGTGTTGAAGTCCGCTGCGTGGCTTTCCATTGCGGCCTTTTGGGCGGTGATCCATTTCTGTCGCAAGCCCGGGTCAGTGATTCCAGAGGCCGATTGGTCGACCCAGGTGCCGGACTGGGAGCGGAACTGGTCCTTGACATCAGATGCAACCACACCGTCTTTTTGGAAACCAGCAATGTTGTCGTCGTAGGTTTTCGCTAGAGACAGGTTAGCATCAGCCCACTCCTGGTCGCCTCTGGCTGCATCTGCCTTGGCCGCGAGAGCGTCGGATTTGTCCTGCTGGTAACGTATGGCGCTTCCAAGGTCGGACAGCCCCCGTTGGATAGCGCTGGTGTCCATGTATGGAAGTTTGATGCTGGCCATAGTACCCCCGGCTACAGTCTAGCCGAGGGGCCTTTGGCATCCCTGTGCGCTAGTAGCTGTAGCCGCCCTTTCCACCCTTGGCATGGTAGTTGAGCGCGCCAGTCTGGTCGGCAAAGCTGTATCCGTTGCCGGCCTTGGCAGCAGGGCGTTTCCCAGGTGTGAGGGCAGAAAACGCGCTGATCCCGACTCCAATTCCGTTCATGAGCGTGTCCATGTTGAGCTGGTCACGCTGGGATTGTATGTCAGCAGAATCATTGGCAAATGAATCATTTTGTTCTGCAAATCTCAAGTCCTGGTTTGCTGTGGCAAATTGAAACTGGGAGTTGGCGTTATTTTCTGACTGCGAAGCTCTCTGATCAATCGCGTACCTCTGGTCCCCTGTTTTTAAATCGAGAGTTCCTCTGGCAACGTCTGCTTTGCCCTGAGCGACGATTTCGCCCATGGGGCCCATAATGCCGTTCTGTGACATCTGTCCCTGGAGTATTTGTTTCTGATCTTGGATATTGGCCGCGGCGGCCGCATTGTCATGGTTCAGTGTTCTTGTAGCCAAGTCCCTATTCAAGCCGATGTCCGCTGTCGCCCTGTTGAGGTTATCGGCTATTTGTGAGTTTGCCAGCGAGTTTGCCTGCTTTGCAAATGCCTGTTGCTTCTCCAGCCTTTGACCCTGCTGGTCGAGAGCCGATTGCCCTGCGAAATAGTTATAAATCAGGCTGACACCCTGCACTGCGACGCTGGCCAAAGCAAGAATCGTAAAAGGGTCCATCTATATCTCCTTCATCTCTACTGCAACGGAGATCAAGGTTACTTGCTCATCTTCGTTGAACTGTATTTCTATGGCTTTGCCCTCAGATGGGCTGTCAGCATTGTCAGTAAGCTCCGCGCGAATTATGCCAGTATATGGGATTCTGGTTCCAGTACCATCATCAATTTGCGCATTGGTGTAGGGAAGTTCAATCCAGGTATTCACCCGCGAGTTCCAGTCTTCTTTTGCGATTCTAACCCGGCCACCAATTGCATTCATAACCGATATAAAGCACGCCACCAAGATCCCGTTCTTACCTGTGAAGGCACCAAACTTACTGGTACGAACTACCAGATCGCTTCTTCCTAACGAGGTTGAGAATGTCGACATCTTGAAACTCGCCGAATCGTTCACACCCCGCCATACAATTCTTGGTTCGCCGTTTACTGTGTCAAAGCCATAGAGCATATAGGAGGAGATAACTGGCGGTGTTAGAGTCGTTATCCCGCCAGTCTCTGGGTTAAGAACTACAATTACAGACTTGTTCGTGTGAATGTATACACATCCATCGGCCTTGGAAGAAGCAAGACTTGTAGGAATACCTAAGCCCATATCAAGAGTGTTCACGAACGTAGGCAGATATTGTTGCTTCTCATTTGAGAAAACCATGATTCCAATGCCTCTAGGGGCGCAAAAGAGAACATTGCCATTGAGCAGGCAAGACAGGGCAATCTTATCATCAATAGTACGCGAACAACCGGAGGATGCCATTTTAATTATGCTCGTGGAGGTACTTAATACCTGTTCATTGGTGAGAAGGTATTCTGCATTCCGTGTTCCGACAACCACTCCTCGATAGGTCGCCTCATACCACTCGGGATTTCCATCAAGCTTGAGAACGTATGCGTTGACCGCCGATGCACCGACATCGTAATCTCCTCCATGTGCCGACCCAGTTACACCTAGAACGATAGAGGACTCATCAATGGGTTGTGGTGTGCCGTTGATAGTAGTGGAAAATACTGCAGCGCCAATTCTCCTAGTCCCAACGACGATGTTTCTCGGGGTTGTAAAGCGGATTGTGTTATTGACATTCGCTGCCATTTGCAGGGGCGTTGGCGGGACGTCTTTTCCAGAAATCTGGTCGTCAAGGGTCGCACCAGATCCAAGTGTCCCCCATGACATAACGTAGATTTTGTCGGCGTCTGTTATACCATCTAATGTCGGCGTAGTTCCCACCGTCGTAAGGCTTGAACTCAGCACTGGGGATGCAAGGCTTGCAGTGTAGGTATAGTTAGTTATCGATGGTGCATTGTTGAACATTTGTAGCATACCTACAACCGTCATGCTATCAAAATTATTTTTGATTAAGCCAAAGGGAATTGTGAACATGACAGGCTCGATACTTAATTTGGGTATAATTTCACTGAATGTTCCATCTGCTAAAATTGTTGATTTGGTAGCAGTCCCTACGACAGTAAGATTGCCTCGCCCAAGTACCAAGGTTTTATCACCCTTGTATTCTATGGTTCGGGTTATTTTATTAATGATCGTAGTTACTGGTCCGACAAGACTTCTAGTAGTTGAGGTGCCAACTACAGTTCGGATGTAATCTGTCTGAGTATAGCTTGTTGTCTTGTAACACACTATACCCCATTGGAGATTGGTTCCGTCCGAAAAGCTGAACGCCCTGACATACTTAATGTCTCCTGCGGATTGGTGGGCATTGGCTTCTCCTGTTGTCCAGAAGGGAGTTGCACTCGAGTAGTAGGGGCCGATATACGAGCCGATGTTGTCTGTCGATGTTTTCTTGGCAGCGATGTTGGGGGGAGTTGCGCCACGAGCTGCAACTAATAACTCGTTCATCGTTGGTGTCGCTAATGTGGTTGATACTGTGTCTTGGACCAAGCTTCCTTCTAACACGTCGACCTTGGTGTTGCGAATAAACTTTGTACCGACGAGGGTGGTTGAGTTCACCGGAACCATCACATTGGCACGGTAGGTGAATGGGATGAGTGGCCCAAAACGTCTGGATTGTGTGATTGCACCGCCAGTTGGCAGTGCGTTATTCGCGATCTCACATCCATTGGCATAACGGGCAGAATCTGGGCGCCGGGAATCAACTTCGCCGATCACTCCATTTACCAGGTTATTTCTCTGGGTAATTTTCTGCGCCATCAGGCTCTCCCAGCTTGTGACCAGAGTACTGCCCTGGTCGAGATGGCTTTGTTGGCGGTGTTGACTGTTCTGGCAGCACCGTCGGCAACAGAGAACCTTCTTTCAACCTCGCGCAGCGCGGTATTCTCTTGGTCCATTCCAAGCCCTGGGCCCACAAGGACTGCCAGTCGGTATCCAATAGCCTCGGCAACAAGGTCGTCAAGTTGCGCAATGTCATTAGGCTCTGCCACGTATTTAAGCCACGCCCCAGGAGTATCTGTGTAGAGATACCCGGCCTCAGTTGACCAGTCGTAACCGTCATCTACAGACGTCCTTGAATCAAGCAGAGCGATAATTTTCAAACAATCCTCGGGAATGAGGTATCCATAGCTCCATCCATCCATGGGGTCTCCGGTGCTGGTAAGCTCTACTCTTTTAATTGTAGAGCCGTATAGCCCCTGGACTAGGGTGGTGCGAGTAGCGTGACGGCACCAGTTGGCACACAGTGTGGCAGAATTACCGGCGTCGTTAATGGACTGAATCTGCCCGACCCCGAGGGCCATGAGGGCGAAGTTTGCTAGTTCTGTCGTGTTTCTCATGGTTACCTCGGAAAAGAAGCCCCCTGAACAGACTCAGGGGGCAAAGTCATCAGCTGACGGCGTAGTAGCCGGCGATGGCCGAGTTGCGCACCTCTAGGGTGTACTCCCCAACGATCATCTTCTTGTCATTGTCTCCGGTCTTGTCCAGATCCACAATCTGGAACTGGCGTCCAGCCATAGGGGCAAGGCCGACGTCCGAGGACTTGATGGCGCGGATCTTGCCTGCAGGAGCCTGGATGTCGGTGTTGAGCGTGAGCTCGTGGCCGTACTTCGAGACGTAGCGGGAGACATACAGACCGCGTGAATCGCTGGTGGAGTCCAGCAGCGTGGTAGTCACGTTCGACCACGTGCCACTGGCAAACTTCCCACGTTCAATGGGATTCATCCAGAGCTCTGTCAGGTTGGCGCCGGCCTTGTCGAGAGACAACAGCCAGTCATCAAAGCCGGCTGCGGTCACAGCAGCAGCGGTCGTTGAGTTGATTCCGTTCGCAGCAAGGTAGGCATCAACGCCACCCATCACGCGGGCAGTGGTGTTGTCGGTCGGGGCTGTGATAAGGGGATTGGCCCAGCAAGCACGGGCAAGTGCCAAGTAGATGCGGTCAAGCTTCTTCTGGCTGATCTGAAGCAGAAGGTCGCCAGCGTTCACTTCACGGCGAACGGCGCGATCCGTTCCGCTGATCTTCACGTAGTCGGTGAAAATCTGGGTCAGGTTGTAGCGCTCGATCTCGAAGTTGTAATCGGTGGCGGCGTAGTCCTCACCTTCCAGCGCGGTGTTACCTACGAAGTTAGCCACGGCACCCACAATGTGGTTTGTGTCGTTGGCAGAACCGCCGATGTACGCTACGACCAGGGTTGTAGCGTTGGTGACCGAGGTCACACGATAGATGCGGTTAGCGATTTCAAGCACGCTACCGGCCCGAAGTCCAGAGGTGGAGGCCAAGATCAGGGCGGTTGGCGAAGCGAAGGCGTACTGTGTTCCAACGGTGCTTCCCCGGATCAGGCGAGCGTCGTCCCACCAGATGTGGCGGGTGTTGAACGCGGGAGCAACAACGGGGATACGGTTGAAGAAAGGAGTCTCTTCCTTCTTGATGAGGTAGAACGCCTTGGAAACGTCTCGGGCGTTGAGGTTTGCGGTAGTGTCGTAACTCGACAGTGGCATCGTGGGCATTTTGTGTTCCTATTACCGTTTCAGACCCAAGGCTTGAGCCAGGGCCTGCTCGGAGGTTTTTGGTTCTTGTGGACCAGCAGCACCGCTGCCGGTGATGATCGGCGAGTCACTCATGTATTTCTTGAAGCCGCTCATCCAGTTCAGAAAGCTTGCTGAGTTTGCAAGGGGCGACTCCGAGAATTGTTGGAAGTCGTTGGGGTCCATTGACTTCTTGGCAACCTGCAGCAGCTCCTCGCGCTTCTGGGGAGCTTCCCTGCCCCAGAGTTTCTCCAGTTCCATGACGCCAGCCTGGGCAGCTTCTTCGCGCTGCGCCTTGATAGCCGACATCAGTTGCGTAGTCTTCTTGCCGTTCTCTTTCCAGAGAGCCTCGGCAACGTCCTTGGGAAGATTCATGCGGTGATACAGATCGGCGGTGAACTCGTCCAGACCGGGCAAGGTGGGAAGCTCTGAGAGCTCTCCACTGCGGTCGAACTGGTAACCTCCGGGGGCATCTGGCCGTCCCATGGCCTTCCAGAAAGCACTGATCTGCTCAGGGGTCGCGTCTTTACCGGGGATGGCGGTCGTCTCGGCGAGACGTTTTTCGGCTTCCGACAGTTTACCCCGCGTGTCTTTGTAGGTCCGCGCCAGTTTGTCGAGCTTGTCGAACTGGCTGAGATCCGCATCGTCGAGCAGGTCTTTCGGTAGCTGTGCCATCCAGGCCGGCTTGGCCGTGGACTGGGCAGGGGTATTCTCACCCTGGGGAGCCGCTGTTGCGGGGTCATAGGTCGCAGCCACTGACGCCGCGGGAGCAGCTTGGGTGGCAGAGACCAGCATGGGGTCACTCAATTGGATTTCCTTCCGAACAGTCGCCCGAAGAGTTGGCGCCGCCCTACCATGGGCTCGGGCGCCGGCTCACCAAGCTTGGTGTCCGTCAGTAGTGAAACGTAGTCAACCGGGAAACTCCCGGTGGGTTTGTACACTCCTGATTCTCGCAGGAGCTCAATGCCAAACTGTTGCAGCGTCCGGTGCTCAGGGTCGCTGACCGCGCTCCAGTGATAGGTCCGCGCCAGAATGTCAGCTAGAACCTGCCTACCAGCCTCGCTACGTAGAACCTCACGCCAAGCTTTGGAGCGTAGCTGCTTGGCTTGTGCCTCTCTGGCAAGTGTGTCTACCATACTCATGACAGGCTCCCTGGAGCAGGCTGAGTAGGCGGCCTAGCCTGTGCTACAGCCATGGCTTGCATCTGGGCCTTAGCTTGCGCCTGCATAACCGCAGCCTGGTGGAGCGCCTCTGCAGAGGCTTTGCGGTATTTGTCATCGGTGAGCACTGTCTGCATCCCGTTAGCCTCTCCGATCTGGTCTAGGATCTTCAAGGGGTCGAGTCCGTAGTTGATCTGCTGCGCCGCCTCGGGCATGACTTGCTTGAGTGCTCCGATTCCCTGTACAAAGGATTCCACCCCGGCGAGTCCGTGGGCACGCTTCTGCAATGTCTGAAGAGGCGAGTTGTACTCGACCTCCAGTGACTCGTTCATGTCCATTCCCTCTGGGGGGTCGGGAAGCAGGCCAAACTCATCTGCGTACTTGATTAGCCCCGCCCACATTTGGTCGATCACTTCGCTGGTGGCCCTTCCAAAACGCGGCTGCAGGGTCGCAAAGGTCTCAGCCTGACGTCCAAGGAACTCTGCTCTGGTCATCTGCTTGTCGGTCTGGGTCTGCATGAGAAAGAACTTCACGTCAAAGTGCCGGTCTAAGGCATCATGCAATTTAGCTTCCCGGTCTACACCGATTGGCCTGTTGATAGACTCGTTCACAGCCCTGATAGGTTGCCCGATCATAGATGGGGGAACCCAGTTAATACCCCCAGGATGCGTCTCGAAGCCCCGCTCCTGCAGCGAGTCGGGCACCATCAGGGCTGGGTTGAGCATCTTTTGGTCTGCCGTGAGCAGGTCTTCTGCGACAGCCTGCGCGATCTGTGCATCCCGAATGAACTGGAAGCCCGGCCCGTTACCATAAGCTGTGCCTGCCTCACGTTCCACACGGTGCACTAGGAAGGGGAACTCGTCATATCCACCTTCTTCTAAGAAGTGCGTGATACCGTCCATCCAATAAGTAGACTCATAGGTATAGTTCTTGTTACCCTTGTCCTCTGGATCGTAGGCAACCCGCGGCCGGACGCAATGGTAGATTTCACGCTCCACGTAGGGACTGTTAGTCATCCCCTCTACATGGGCAGGGTCAATATGTGGCCACTTCTTGAGGATGTCGCCGTTGGTCATGTTATATCTGCGGAACAGTGTGTTCACCCGTCCGAAGTCATCCTCGGAAATCCAGAAGTTCCCTGTGTCAAGCTTAGTGAAGGTCACTGTTTTGTTTACAGGGTCTGGCTGCATGAGGCCGGCAGCGGTGCAGGCCCAAGCAGCCTCATGGAAGAACTCGAACATCCACTCATAGAAGTTGCTCTGAGCGAGCATGGCGTACATGACTTCCTCAAGGCTCTTTTGAAAGTCTGCCACCCCCGGCGCCTTGTTCTTCATAGGGTCACGGTAGCGGAGGTTGAACCAGGTGTTGCCACGCGGGGCGATGTTCGAGCAGATGCCTGCTGCGTGCACCCTGACCGCAGTCTGACCTGACCCATCGTAAAGGTCATAGTTGATACCATGGGTCTTGTTCATGGTGTTGGTGAGGTCTTTGGTGATAGAAAAAATTAGCCTAGCCGTAACTGGCCAAAGGGCTTCGACCATGGAGCGCTTGGTTCGCAGTGCCGTGAGGTGCTGGTCGATGGACTTCCGCAGGTCGTCTGGGCTCATACCCCCATGCTAGCCGGAAAGGGTTTATGACTAGTGTGCGCTAGACAATCCGTCTGGTAGCAGGTTCCCAGCGCCCCTGTTTCGCGCTGATCCTGGGGACATACATCGGTGATGCAGATGGTGGTATGGCGCCCAGATCCGGGTCCATGATCCTCGAGGTTGCATCCAGCATATCGTCGTGCAGCGCCGCCGAGATGTGGGGGAAGCTGGCCATCTCCTTCTTGAAAGCCTGTGTCAGGTCGATGCGGGCCCCATCAAGCAAGTCATAGATACAGTCCCGCGGCATGATCAGCCTGCGTGAACGTATCTCTGGAACCAGCCAGCGGATGCGCTCCTCCTTGGCCTTGGTGGCTTTGAGGGGAATGATCGGTAGACGGTACTGAATACGGGAGCCTTCGCGCTCAAAGTAGTCAATTTCCAAACCGCCGGCAGAGTCCTCGTATCCAATGCCTTTAAAACGGTACTTCTCGTGAAGCCGAACCATAGCTGACCACTTCTCGTCTAGGGCGAACTTATCGCGTACCCATTCCCCGACGTAGTAATTCCGGTCCTTGCCCACTCCCACAGCTGCCATCACCGTGTAGTCCCCGAACTCCTTCTTCTTGGAGCCGCTAGGGTCCACTAATAGATACCAGTTGATATCCTGGAGCCGGTCGGCGTCCCAGTACTGGAGCGCGGTCATGTCGAACTCTGTGGTGCCGGCCTGCTCGATGGTCTTACCCTCCCACACGTGCAGGTACTCTGCCGGGTCTCGGTCCTTGGCCTCTTCCCTCTGATCCTTGAGGTACTGCGGGGCCCAGGGGTTGTCGTCCATGTTCACCTCGATCACCACCGCGTTCTTGGGTGGGTGCAGAATCCAGCGGATGTAGCTGGCGTCCGCTTCGCTGTACGGGTTCATCACGACGAACACCTGGGGGTCCAGACACCCGCGGCCAATGGTCGGCAGGGCGATGCGCCAGGACTTCTCGCTGACGTTCTCGGCCTCTTCCACCCAGAGGTCGGTGATGTTCTCGGCGCCCTTGATCTTGTTGGGGTCGGTCTTGATGCCGATGTAGGTGAACCTGGTGCCATTCAGCCCGCGGATCTCGGTGGCCAGCACCTCGTAGAACCAGCCTAGCCCCATGCGGTCGATGTCGTCGGTCAGCAACTGGTGTACGCTCTCGTCCAGGCTCTTCTGCACCTCGCGGGCGCAGATGATACGCCGGGGCCGCTCGAAGCCCTTCCAGAGAAGCCGTCGGGCCACCACCCAGGACTTGCCAGCACCTCGGCCACCGTGGACCACAACGAAGGGCGCGTCGGTAGTCATCACCGGCTCAAGCTTCTCGGGCACCTCGGACTCCAACAGCCCTTCCTCGGTGACGTTACTCACCGCGGGGCTCCGGTCGAACTATCACCAGCTTCATGCCCGTGATCTCGCGGTCCTTCTCGCCCTTCGGCTGCTGGGCCTGGTCCTTGTCGGTCAACGTCATCCCGGTACGCAGGGTGCGGATCAGTTCCAGCCGGCCACGCAGCCGCAGGCTCGGGTCAAGCTCGGGGCTCTCGAGCTCCTCGGCTGTCTTGCGGATCTGATCGTGCATCACCGAGATCCTGGTGCGCTCTGTGGTCATGTATATCTCGATCAGCGGGACAGAGTCCTCTCTTTCGACCACGATGGGGGCCAGTGGCCGGCGGGGCTTCTGGGCAAGCATCACCCGCATCTTGCGGTCGTCGGAGTTCTTGTTCCTTGCGAGGAAGTCGCTCACCGTGGACCTGGGAATCCCCAGAGTAGTGGCGATGTTCGCATAAGACACCCCGGCCTCTCTCATTCGGAGAGCGTCGGGGTGCCATGGTTTGTCCTCAATCGGTCGGGCCATTAACCCATTATCCGTACAGTTTGCCGTACACTACTGTGCGGTCTTGTTCTTAGATCCCTTGGGCCGGCCACCCTTGGCACCATTGGCCTTAGCTGCTGCAGCCTTGGCCTCGGTGGTCTTGCTGCCGTTGTACGCTGCCCAGAGCTTCTTGAGCTCCTCGGGCGTCAGTTCGCCCCCGCAGTGGGGGCAGATGATGGCCATCAGACGTTCTCCCCGTGCCTGCGGTCAAAGTCGGAGACCTTGGTCCAGGTCTTCATGCGGCACGCAACAGGCGGCCAGTGGTCGCCGACCTGCTCGCTGATGGTAATCCAGTCGAAGGGAGTTGCCAAGGCCGCAGCCTCGCGCTTGGCCGCTGCCAGGGTCTTGGCCTTCAGGATGGTCTTGGTCATGCGGATCGTGGCTCGGTACAGCATCCCTCTCTCCTTGCCTGTTGTCCGGCAGGCTCCTGTGGTTGATTTAGAACGGGCAGGTGGCGTCAACGTCGTCGAAGTTGGTCACCGTCGGGTTGGCCTTCTTCCACGCCTTGAACTCGGCCTTGCTGGCGAACCCGGCATTCAGCGCATCTTCCAGTTCCATGCCCGCGACTTCCTTTGCCCACTCGGCCTTGGCGTCCAGCTCGTTCTCGTTGAAATCGTAGAAAAACTCGTTGTCGTTCATGTCTTTGCTCCTTGTCCTTCGTGGACAATCTCAAGTTATACCCATCATGTTGGCTTGTCAATGGGAAAAGTGAAAAATAGTTCGGGCATGAAAAAGCCCCCTTGCCGGGGGCCTGGTCACTCTATCCGTCTCGCCGTGCCCTTCTCGGTAGGTCGACCGTCCTCGATGCTGGTTCTGACCCATCTCCCATGGTCGGCCATAGCCTTCCGCAGGCTGGCATAAATCTCATGTGAGCCCCTAGCCCCAGTTCGGCGCACCAAGGGCTTGGTTACTTCTACAAGGTAGGGCTCGGTTGTCTTGGGGCTCTCCTTACGGTTACTGCGTGGTGAGGCCTCTAGCTCTACAGCGAGAGGTCTGTAGACATTGATCACCAGCCAGCTGCGTGCCTCGAAGAGCTCTGGGCGGTGCACTATGTCCTCCATGAGGTCAATCATCCAGATCCTCTTCCCACTAGAAAGACAATCTGGATGCCGAGGTTGGCGGCAGCGCACAGAAGTATGCCGAGGTTTATCGCCCGGTCCAGTTTCACTTGTCGTGCTTCCTGATTAGTTTGCATACTGGGCAATCTTCTCGATGATTGGTCGATCCAAAGCTCATTGACACGGCCTCGGTGTGGGCGATCTTTAGTGCCTCCACCAGCAAGCGCACAGTCTCTTTTTCGATGGCTTCGTGGTCACTCATGCCCCACCTCGGCCCTTGGTCAGGAGGGCGTGGATGGCTTGGGCAATATCGTAAGCTGACCACATCTCCTCGCCGTCAACGATGTCACCGACTACCTTGTGGATAGCATCCCTGCTCACCACCTCGGGCTGGCGGGCGTTCCATGCTTCCAGAATCTCAGACTTGGGAATAAACACCCTCATCGGATTCCCGCAGTAGGTTCCGGTGCATGAGACATCGACAACCAGTGCCTGAGTCTCTTCGTCAAATGCAATTCTATCAGCTTCCATGTTTCCCTCCTTTGATGCGGTCGATGTACCTCCGGGTCGTATCGGGCTGGTGCAGAGTCTCTTGGCTTGCGTCCATCAGCACCTCTGGACGAACCATTGTCGTTCCGTCAGGGTGCAGGGTTGGAATCCATTGGGTCTTGGGCTGGGCGGCGGGGGTCAGGGAGTTCATGTAGCCCTCGATGTCGATTGACCGGAATGGGCCGATGAAATGCCTCAGTGCATCAATCATCTGCTCCCGACTGTACCCGACAGCCGAGGCGAGGTCGGCCCTGATGAACTCCGTTGCTCCAAGGAACTTGTAGTAGGAAAGGGAATACTTGGGGACACCGTTGCCGATTGAAAACCAAATCCGTTCTGGCAGGTTAGTCATATCTTGGCTCCTTAGCGATGCGCCGGCACAGCACCTTGATGTGCATAGGGACCATGTCTGTAGCCCTTCCGGCTCCGCACTTGTATGCCTCGAGTGCTCTGGTCCAGCTACCCAGACGGCGGTGCAGGTCCGCGAGATAACGCAGTGCAATTCGCGAGCTAGCCTCGGCGTTGAACTCGTCAAACTGCCAGTTTCCGTTGTAGGTTTCGCGAAAGTACTGGTGGTACTTTGGGTTCAGCTGCCAAGGCCCAAGGTCGCCTGTAGAGCTCACGGCTCGAAGGTGACCGCCCGACTCTGAGAGCATAAGCCCCACAGCAACACCAATTGGCACCCCGGTTTGGCTTGCGTAGAAGATCAAGCTTGCTAGAAGTAGGCTCATGGCTATCTCCTCCCCTTCTTGGCAGCAAGAGCAGTCTTGAGAATGGTGATAGCTGCGGCGAACAGTTCCGCATACTCGGACTCGGTGTGGGCGTCTTTGATTTCGAACATCACCTGGTTGTCGTTCGTTTGAAGGACAATCGACAGGTTGAGACTCGGATACTCGGTCTTGATCTTCATTGCAGCACCTCCCGTTCGCTCTTGGTCATCTCGTCCAGCCGCACCTGCAGCTGTGCATCGTGGTACATGGTCATTCCCAACTGGATTGCGGTGGAGAGCACCAGGCCGGCCAGGGCACCCAGCAGGGCCGCGGCGATCACCTGGCGCGTCATGACAGGGCCTCAATTTTGCAGCCATCCCTGAAGGTGTACGCTTTTTGAGCTCGCATGAGTTCTTTCAGATAGTCATACGACCTACCTGTCTTGGCCGCGCACTTCCGCATCGAAGTAAACTCCAGGGTGCCGCCATCAGCCCACGTCCATCGAAGCTGGGTCGGAATTGTCCTGCCTGCTGGAAGCTTTCGAGCCCGGTTCATTTTTGCCCAGGCCCTTGCTGATTCCCTTCGTCGCTCTTTTTTTTCAGCAAAACTCAGGGCCGGATCTCTGTGGGGCTGAGTCAGTTTTTCAATAGCTTTTTTCGCTTCCAGATCTACCCTGATGCGCCGCCTCTCTTCCACTTTCTCGCGCTTGGCTAGCATCTCTACCTGCATCCGTCGGCTTGTCTCCTCACGACGTGCCCTGTACTGGAGGTCTCTCAGGGCCGTTTCCTTGGCTTTCTCGACCAAGTTATTAAAGGTTACAACTTTAGCCTCTTGGGACTGCTGTAGCCGCAGGGCGACCCGTTTCAGACGGTTCTGCTCTTGTTCCTCTGTTGACGGTGACTGATAACCAGAGTCCTGGGCCGATTTGAACTTGTTATCGCTAATTCGCAGGAAGTCTGGGCGGTGGTAGCCGATGAACGGCAGGTGTTCCAAGAACCACAGTTCGCGGTCATGTATCATCGGTTGCCCCCAGGGAACTGGAGCTTGCGGTCCGCGCGTTCCTCGGCCATGAGCTTGTGCCCCCGGTAGCCGCCTGCCTGGATAACCCTGATCCAGTTGTGGTCGGTATTGTAGCAACTGGGACAAAGGCGATCTCCCAGGTTGAAGCGAGCTCCACAGACGTAGCAGCAGTACTCGTAGTTGCCATCGACCATGGGCTTGGCCTTTTTCTGGATGTCGTGCTTGTCGATGAGCTTTGCGAAGACAGCCCGCTTGGGAACGGTTGCAAACTCGTAGGTATCCAGGAACGCCCGCCAGAGGACAGACCTGCCGGTGTCCGTGAGGACCGAAATGCAGTCGGCAATATCCCGAAGCTCGGTGGCGGTCGCCCCCTTGTACCTCTCGGTGATTTGCTTCCCAAAATCCTCTTGGGTCATGACGCACCCCCGAAGATCGACGCCACGGTTCCGGCATCCACTGCCCTGCCGTCCACGCCGGCCTTCCTTCGCGTCGACTCCTTGACCGCATCGAACACCCACTTGCGGAGAGCGAGGTAGTGAGACTTGGCCTTGTACCCCTTCATCTCGATGTACTCGTCGAGGTAGGTGATTGCCGACCGGGTCTCCTCGAACCCGAAGTCTCCGCAAAGTTTGTGTTCCTCGGAGGTGGTGAGCAGGACGTGTTTGAACTCGCCGTGCTTTGCCTTTGGTTCACCGGATGGGCGAGCAGCCGGCTTGGCCGGTGCGGTGTTCTTACTTTCTGTTTCTGTTTCTGTTTCTGTTTCTGTTTCTGTTTCTGTTTCTGGCTGGTTTTGTCCAAGACGGTCTAAGACAGGGGCTGCAAACTCACCGATTTTCTCTGCCTTTTTGTACCTATTGATCATGCCTTTAACCTTGTCAGAACGGGTCATGAAGCTGTCCAGATAGTTGAATATCTTGGGGCAGATGATGCGTTCAGAAATCTCCGAAATGCTGAACAGGCCGGCATTTATCATCCATGACGCCATCTCGTTGATGTGCTCTGTGTTGCCGTTGTAGAGCTCGGCAATTTGGGAGCAAGTCTCGGTGAGTTCTGGCACTGGACTGGAGTCTTCCAAGCTCTCTGTGATGCTCTCAAGTATCAGGTTGTAGAGACCGTACCCCTCGAGGCCGAACCTGTTCACCAGCAGTCGGATTTTGGTGTCGTGTCTCATGTTGGATTGGTGTTTGAAGTACTTCATCAGTGTCCTCAGAAGGGAATGTCGTCATGGTATTCGGCGGGGGCGTCTTCGGGTTGCCCTTGGGGACGCGGTACGTCACTGGACTCACGCTTGCCGCCGATCAGCTTGATCTCGTCGACGTGCATGGCGATCTTGGACTGCTTCTGGCCATCCTTCTCCCACCGCTGCTGTTCGAGGCTGCCGGCAACCAGAACCTGCGTGCCCTTGGTGAGGTACTTGTTCAGGTTCTCCGCGGTCTTGCCGAACAGGGCGAGGTCGATGAAGTTGGCCTGGTCCTCCCACTGGTCGCCCTTCTTCTTGGACGTGGTGAAGGCCAGGGCGAAGTTGCAGATCGGGGAGCCAGAGGCGGTGTAGCGGAGTTCCGCGTCACGGGTGATGCGGCCCATCAGGGCGATTTGGTTAAAGTCTTTCATGATTGTGCCGCCTCCCAGCGGTCGGTGAGTCCGTAACGTGTCCAGAACTTGTTGCCGAGGCTGTGAACCTCTGCGTGGTGCTGTCGGCACAAAGCGATCAGGTTGGTGTCGCTGTTGTCCCAACTTGCGGGGCCGCGCCTGCCCCTAGCCTTTATGTGGTGAGCCTCAGTGGCCGGTAAGCCGCAGAAGCAGAACGGGTGCGAACGCAGGTAGCCAGACCATGCGCTACTCATGTCCACCTCTGCTCGATGAACAGCGGGGTCCGCGGTCCAACGTAGGCATCAAAGGTGTTGAACTGCAGGAACTCGTCAGCCTCGTCCTCGTCCATGTCGCTGTCTTCCATGAGGCAGCAGATGCACTTGCTGATGCAGTACACCACCACCTTGACCTCGCCGTTGTCGAAGTAGCCGATGATGGCTCCGTCCAGGCCGTCAGCGAACAGCAGCTGGTCGTCGCCGGCCAGGAGAACCAGGTCGTCGCGGCTCACTTGCGGCCCCCTACGTCCACCGGCATGGGGCGGCTCCACGGGTTGGTCTCGAAGCTCGGGGTCTTGTTGGGCACGATGCCGTCCACGGTGCAGGAGGTGAACCCGTCATGGTAGCGGCAGCCGTTCACGTAGCAGCGCTTGTCGTCGCCAGAGGGCCAGTACACACAGGTATGGGTGTCACTCACGGCCCACCTCAACGCGGATGTCCATCTCGGCGGCGATCTGGATGATGGTGTCGATCAGGTAGCCGGCCTGCACGGTGGTGAGCTCTGCCTCGCTGTAGGGGCTGACGCCGATCACGCGGCCAGTCTTGTCCTTGAGCTCGCGGAACGGGTAGCCGCGGCTGATGGCCTCGCGCTTCATGTGCACCTTGATGTCGTCAAAGCTGTGGCCAGACCAGTTGGCGATGGTCTGGATGGCTCCGTTGATCGCGTGGTTCTGAGAGTTCTCTCCGGTCGTGCGGGGCTTCCCGGGCCGGGAGAGCGCCACCTTGAGGTAGCCGTCAGTCTTGCCTTTGCCGAAGAGCGCGTAGGCTTCCCAGCAGCGGGTCACGCCGAGAGTCAGGAGCAGCTTGTCGCTCCCGACTCTCTCCGCTGGGATGGCGGGGAACGTCAGGGCACCCATCAGAACAGCCCCTGATGGTTCGCGTCGACGAGGTCAGCCTGAGCGGGCGCATCCTCGACGGTCACCGACCCAACGAGCTCGGCGAACTCTTCGCTCACGCCGGCACGCTTCAGGAGCTCGGCCTTAACCTCGGCCACGAAGGCGTCGACCTTGCCCTGCACCGCGTCGGGGTTGATGGCGGGGTTGGCCAGCTTGGCGTACTCCTTGCGGTACTCGGCGATCTCCTCTTCGCGGAAGGCCAGGTGGCCGTCGATGTCGGAGGTGAACAGGTTCTTGAGCACCTCGCCGCCCTTGAGGAAAGCGGGGTGCTTCGGAGGCGGGCCCTTGGTCACGCCGGCGGCGGGAGCGGCAGGCTTGGACTCGGGAGCCCTTTCCGGAGCCTTCTGCTGGGCCTGTACGGGTTCCCTGCGGGTTTCCTGCGGGTGATGGCTGGCAGCGTGGCCGTCGTCGTCCTCGGTGGGGATTCCCAGAATGCTCATCGTCAGGTAGCGGCGGGCGTAGGTCATGGCCGAACCCTGCTGCTGGGCCTTGGCCTCGCACGGTACGCGGAGGGTGTCGAACAGGATGTAGCCGCCGGTCTTGTGGGCCAGCAGCGGGGTAACGGCGATGCCGGTAGGTTCGTGGCCAATGCTGAACGTCAGGCTCAGGCCAGAGGTGGCGAGGGGCTTCTGCGCCGCCTCGATCACCGATGACAGGTCCGCGTACTTCGACTTGAACGCCGGGTTCGTGGAGTCCTTCTTGGCTCCCTCGATGGCACCTTGGGCCACGGCAAGAGCGGCGAACAGGTCAGGGGTTGCGTGTTCTAGGTTCATCAGAAAATCTCCTTGGCGGTGAAGTAGTCATGCTGGTAGGCCCAAAGGGTTCGGGCGCAATTGAAGGCCAGATAGGCGCGGTCGTTGTTCCACGTCTTGGCCCAGCAGCAGGGGTTATCAGGGTTGGTCGAGATCACGACGCTGATGCGCTGGTAAGCGGACTCGTCAGGGAAGACAGCCAGAGCGTAAGCAGCCAGCTGCAAGTCCCAGGTCTCGTACCAGTTGGGCTGCGGTTCCTTCACGAACTGGGTCTTCCAGTCCACGACAGCGAGCGTGCCGTTGACCATCTTTCCGAACCAGTCAATGCGGCCACCGTAGCCAAGAGGCGAGCAGAAAGGCTTCTCCACGGTTCCGGCGTCGATGTTGTCGTCGATCCATTCCTTGACGCTGGCGCAGGTGGCCTCGTAGCCGGGAACGAAGTCAGGGGCGATGGATGGCAGGGCGATGTAGTCCTCGATCCAGTTGTGGATCTGGGTTCCAACGTCCATGGCGTTGCCAACCTGTTCCTTTGAGTCGGTCACCACACGGCGGGCGAAGGCTTGGTCAGACTCTCCGTCCAAGCGGGGCAGCGTGAGCGAGGCCATGATGGCGTTCTCGATCTTCCACGCCTCGAGCGAAGGCTTGGCGATCACCGACAGGATGGTGGTCACGCTGGGAACCAGGTCCAGCTTGCGGGCGTCGGCCAGAGTGGTGGCCCGCGGGGTGCCGTCCTTCTTCTCGACGGTGTAGCAGGGCTTGCCGTCGCGGGTGTACCAGTGGCTGGATTGTTCGGCGCGGACGAGGTCACTCACGGTTCACCTCCACCAAGTCGATGTTGTTCCAGTCGACGAACTGGCCAAAGCTCATGCCCTTCCAGCCCTTGTAGCTGGTGCTGGTAACGCCGGCACTGATGGCGACGTACTGCTGGTACGCATCCGTTCGGGCCATCGGGCGCGACTCGGTGCGATGGGTAGACACCGGGTGGTATCCCCTGTAAATTGATGTCTGAAGCTGGCTGGTCATTGCTGCTTCTCCTTTCTTGAGGTCACGGTTGGCGCCGTGGCCTTTTTCATTCCCCCGGCAACGCCGCGGTTCGACTGGCCCCCCAGTTTGGTTCCGGTCGATGAGATGAATGATTCCAATTCGCGGTCGGTCTTCACGTGGGCGCCGAAGACGAAGTCCTCGATGTCGCGGTCGGTGAACACGACCTTGGTTCCGATGCGCGAGTAGCCGATGCGGTGCTCCCGCATGAGCCGCTCGATGGTGCGGACGCTGACCTGCAGCAGGGCGCTCAGGTCGGCCTTGCTGTGGAGCATCACTTGGTGCGCTCCTTCAAGTAGGCGTCGAGATCAGCCTGTTCGATGCGGTAGAACGACCCCAGGTCGGTGGCCTTCAGCTCACCGTTGCGGATTAGCCGGCGAACGAAGGTCTCGCTCACGTTCAGCTGGGCGGCGGCTTGGGCGACAGACAGCATGGCCGGCATCAGACGATCTCCTCTCGGTAGGCTTCGTAGGCGGCGTCGAGGATGTAGTCCACCTTGTCGGGGTCGATGGTGATGATCAGGTCGGTCACGTCGGAGTCCTTCCACCAGACCTTGTCGAGCTCGGCATACTCGTCCCACGACGGGTCGGTCATGCCGCCGTTCTGAGCCGGGATGATCTCGAAGTCCACGACCAGATCGACTCCGTTGTAGGTGATGCGCTGGCGGTTCATGACGCCAGCCCTTGCTCACGGTCGCGCTCGATCACCCGTCGGCAGAGCTCAACGCCCTTCTGAAAGGCAACGGTCTTGAGGTTTACGTGCCAGGTGCCGTCGGGCTTCTGGTACTTGGTCTCGACCATGCGAAAACATCTGGAGTCGACGAACTTCTGGTACGGCTCGTTGTTGTCCATAAGGATTCCGTACTTGCGGAGAAGCTCAAACAGGCGGTTGCGTCCGATGCTCATGTCGAGAACCTTGGCGACTGCACTCAGGTCGATTGCGTCTTTCGATCCAGCGACCTGATCGTAGAACTTGGCCTTGGGTTCGAGCGTCTCAATCAGGGCCTGTTTCTCGCGAAGCAGAGCATCAGCTGCAATGAGAGCTCTGGCGACCAGCAACTCGGGCTTTTCAAGCTGGGCGCTTGCCTCAAGTTCCATCCATCGGTCAATTACGGCAGCCCGCAACTCCGCTGAGTACCCGGACACAAGGATCATCGTCTCGCGGTAAGGCAGCTGGTAGCACTTGAGAGTCCTTCTGGTGGAGTCCTTGTAGCTCGCCCCAAAATTGGGGCCAGCAGGATTAGTGGTAGGGAGCATGGCATCGATGTCCCTGAGCACGTGGTCGTGGCGCTTACCGGTCAGCTGGGCAATCTCTCGGCTATCCATCTTGGCTTTGAACAGTTCGATCTTTGCGAGGTCGTTCATGCCTTCACCTCGTCACTCAGCAATTCCTCGACGGTCGATCCGACGGCCCGGGCAATCGCCAGGGTGATGTCGCCGCGGGGAACCAAGTTCTTGCGCTTCCATTGCGAAATCTGCTGTGGCGTGACCTTGATCGCACGGGCGAGATCGGACTGCCGCATGAACCCCATCTTCGAAGTCGTATTCGTCCAGAAAACTTCTGGGTTAACCATGAACCCCTCCTTTCGTGTCACTCGTTTAGTAACACTCCTCCTTTATAAAACACTCATTTGGTATCGTCAAGCCCCTCGTTTGTGATTTGTGTTGATTTTTGTGGTGACATAACCGATACTGAGTTCATGGACTTCTGGACCAGGCTTGATGCGGCTGCGGAGAATTACTCCAGCAAGCGAGAGTTATGTGAAAAGGTTGGGATATCCCCGAACTCATTCACGAACTGGAGAAAACGCAAGACGATTCCCAGTGGTACGGTGATCGCCAGGCTGGCCGAAGAGCTTGGAGTAAGCGTTGAGTTTCTGTTGACTGGGGACACAGCTCACAGAAGTTCAATCCCTCTTCATATTCCTAGCCGCGAGAGTGCATTTCGGAAGGTTGAGGCTCCCATCTTGGGCGGGCACGCTGTACTGAAGCGAGATGTGTCGGACTGGGTTGGTAGCCACAGGGGTCTTGTGGATGGGTTGATGCGGCTAGATCCTGCAAGGGTTGAATTGCTTGAGCAGGCATTTCTGAATGCATCGGGACACGTCATCGATGCCGACAACTACGACCTGGCCAGCCATGTTCCCCAGAGGATCAGCGCCGGCCCGGGGGAGTTCCTACTCGACTTCCAGGAAGAGGACTTGATCTCACGGGCGCCCTACCCTGCGAAGTGGGGCAAAGGTCTGCTGTGTGCCGAGGTGGTGGGCGACTCAATGACGGGGGCGAACATTTTCGACGGCGACCTGGTGTACTTTCGACCGGGGGAGATCCGCGGCAACGGGCTGTACGTGCTGCAGCTGAACGGCACAGCGCTGGTCAAGCGGCTGGAGTTCGACGACCTGTCGGGCCGGCTGACCATCATTAGCGAGAACCCGCGCTACCAGCAGAAGCAGGAGAGCAGCGACTCCCAGGCCATCAGCATCCTGGGCAAGGTGCGGGGATGGATGCACGGACATCCGTACTGATCAGCCCAGGGCATCGAGGCGGTCCACGGCGTCCCGCTTCTGCTGGTCGCTGGCCTTGCCGTACCTCGCGGTGGTCTCGATCTTCTTGTGGCCCATCAGGTTCTGAACGGTCACCAGGTCCACGCCCTGGTCGAGCAGGAACCGGGGGAACGTGTGGCGGCTACGGTGGAAGTGGAGCCCGGGGACTTTAGCCGCATCTCCCCAGGGGTGCAGGTACTGGTTGGGCTCGGTGTCGGTGACGAACATGGGGAACACCCGCTCGTCGGGTGGCGGGAGCCGGTCGCCGGGGTTGATCAGGGCCCAGGCTCTGGAGTTCAGGGGGACGTAGACCACCCGGGCCGTCTTGATCTGCGTGGCCTCAACCTGGTGTCGAACCTTGCCGGCCACCGTCGAAGCCCGTACCTGCCCCCACCGCAGCGCCTTGATGTTCGACCAGCGCAGGCCGGTCATACAGGCGAACAGGAAGGCCCGCTTCAATTCCCCACCGAATCCTTTGGCGCCCATGATCGGCGTATCCATCAGGCGCTCGAGCTCCTCGTCGGTCAGGCTCTTGGGCGGCTCCTCTGCAGCACGCACCCGCTTGATCTCCACCATCGGGTTCTTCGTCAATATGCCCTCGCGCACGGCCCGGTTCAGGACAGCGGCCAGAGCGTTCATGTAGGTCTCCACTGTGGAGGTCTTGAGGGTAAACATCAGCCCACGCTGGTACTCAACCAGGTGCCGGCCCGTTACCCCGCTCAGGTGCAGGGTCGTGAAGAACTCCTTCAGTCTGGGCATGGACCGCATCAGGGCAGGGCTCGTCGACTCGCTGGCGTAGTCCACCAGGCGCACGTTGCCGGCGGTGCTGGAGACCACCCCCGTGGTGTCGGTCAGCAAGGAGAGCTCCCGGCGGTTGCGGAGGATCTCGGCGGTGCGGAGCTTCTCGTCGTCCTGCTGGCGGTCGCCGGTCAACGTGATCCCCATGAGTTCGCGCTGGCGCTCCCCGTTCTGGTTGATGTCGAGGTACAGGGCCACACCGGACCCGATCTTTCTGCGGCTTATTTTCACACTCATGGGGCCATTCTATGTGACGGATATGTGACGGGTCAATGTCGCAGCCTGTCGTTTGGTGTCGCAATGTGACGGAAATGTGACGAAAATTGGAGATTTTGGGCACAAAAAAGGCCACCCTGCGGTGACCTGATCTGCTTTATTTCGTTATCTGGTAACGATTTACTGAAACTCCGAATGGAGAATAGGGGAATCGAACCCCGATCCTATGAAATCGTTTCCATGAAACAACTTAAGATGTCATTTGTGCCAGTTCCGTGACGGACTTGGTGAACATACTATATATTCGTTCATGATACCCTGCGTGCTATCGCATTCGGACTGAGCAGTCCATGCGTGCTATGTGAGCCAAAAGTTTCAGGTTTCGAGGTGGGTCAGGTCTGGGTAGTCAGCCTTGAACAGGCGTAGTTTCAAGAGGTAGGTCGCAACACGTACACCTTTGACATCCTCTACGACCTGGACACCGTTCTGCCAGTAGCTGAAGTCGGCGACGTAGACGATGCCGGCGTGGAGCTTGTAGCGCGGCTGCAGGGTGAGCAGGTGGATGGCGTTGGCCCGCTCGAGCATCTTGAGCTCGGCGTAACGGTTCATCTCCTTCTTGGAGGCGAATACCCGTCCGTCTAGGGTGCGCTGGTTTTTGGGGGCCACGCCGTACTTGTTCCGACGTGGCCCTGCGTTCAGCACTTGCAGGCAGCGGCGGGCTTGCCGCAGTTGGTGCACTTTCCGTTCTTCACGGGGGGCTTCTTTACAGGAGCTGGTTTCGCAGCCATTTCATCCTCCTTGGATGTTGCCCGTCGAGTCACGGGCTCAGACATTTCGCGGCCTGGTATCCCCCGGGTCAGGGCTTTAGACTCACGTTTATGACCTCGATTAGCAGTGCTCCTGCAACAGCCGCCACAGAGCCGATGATCAGCTCGTCAACCACCGTTTGCCTTTCGTATCTGCTCAAGGACGCTGAGGCCATCTGAAGCTGCCTCTGCACTTCGAGCAGCGCTGTCTGCGACTGCTGAAGCTGTAGCTTGAGCTGCTCCAACTGACTCAGCGCCTCGGCCAACTGCGTCTGCGACTCTGACAGTTGCACCTTGAGCATCTCCGAAAGCCTTGATTGCGTCGTCGACTCGTTTCTGGCCGTCGTCAAGTCGGTCTCCAGCCTGTTGAGCTGTGCTCCCGTCACCTGGTAGCTTTTTGCCGGATCGAAGGACTGCGAGTACAATGGCGATGACAGCACCAGCAACAAGGCCCAGTACAGTGAGGATCTTTTTAAACACGCCGAACTCCTCACGTTTTGGTCAGGGCTTGGACACCCAGGATTGCGGTGCCGGTGCCCAGAAGGGTTCCTACCATCACGGCCTGATCGGGGTGCACAAATGCCAGAACGATGCCAGCAATAATCAACGCCAAACTTGCCACACGCTTGCTGGACACGTCGCCGTTTGGACCTGTTAGTAGACTCATACCACCTCCATACGAACTACTTCATTGTTGTGCCAAGAAGCTTTGATCTGGTCTACAAGCCACCTAAGATCAGTCTCTTCGATTACCTTAATGCAACCGAGAGTTGTCCTTGAGGTAGAGTGGTGAATGCCATATCCGTAATCCTCGACAAGGCCATCAATCTCCGCATACTTTCCATCTACAACTTCCCTAGTCTGGACCAACTGGTGAGCATTGGTAGCGATAAAGAATGGATAGAGGTACGCATCACGGATTTGATCTGGATGATCGATAATATTTTTGATTAACCAATTGCCTGAAGGAAAAGTCCTTGGGTAGTAAGCTGGTCCTTTCTTGCCATCTAAAGCTTCGCTGTAGACCACTTCGTTCAATGCTCTGAAGTTGTTGGACTTCCCAAGTTCATTACGAACCACGTTAGTAACCGAGATTGCCTTGTCAAAGGCTATAAACTCGCCTGTCAACCTGTTAAACTTGATTTGGCTAGTCATCTGATCTCCTACTGGGGAGTCTTGAAAGGATTTCTTTAAGAGAAGCTTCGATAGAACCCATTCGACGATCAAAATCCGTAAACTGGGTGGTGATTTGAGTAACTTCGTTCTTGACTACGTAGAACTCTGAATGTTCTGAAGCATTATGTTGCCTGTCCTCCCCCGCTCGCTGTTCCATATTTTTGATCCTTACATCCATCTGGCCGAAGTAAAATACAAAGCCTCCGATGGTAGCAAGGAAGCCAAAGATCGTTATAGCCAGTTCAATACTCATGAGCCGATCCTTGTTACCGTGATTCTGAATCTATCAGGAGTCTGGCCTAGTGTGGAGCGGAAGAGGTTGATCAGGGTCATGCGCCGATCCTTGTGAAAACTACTCTGCCACCGTTGTAATTTCCTGCTGTATTGGAGCTTTGAGCCACCCAAAGACTGATAGTCTCACCGGCTAGAACGCGAACCGTTCCAGTTCCTTGCAACTGACATCCGGCTTGATTTGGCATTACAAGAGTAAGAGCAATCTGCTTAAAAAAAGCGGCTTGTTTGTAAATATACCCAAAGAATTGTGCCAAAGAAGTAGTGGCCGCACTTGCTGTTGTTTGGAGTTCTACGGAGTATACCCCAGAGATTGGAGCAGTGAAATATCCGGTTGCGCCATTGTATGCTGAGTGAGTATCTTCAAACTTAGTAGCGCATGTAAAGATCGCCGTCGCGCCAACAACCACAGCTCCACCTGAGTAAGTGTACTCAGCCCTCACCACCGGAGGCGTCTCAGCCATGTTCCCGTTGGACACCTTGCGGACACGCCAAGCTTGTAAACCGGTGCTAACTTCACTAGCCCAAGTCGATCCGGGGAAAGCGGTATTGCAGAAGTTCACGTCGATGGCAACACCGCCTGATGCGGGGCGCGCTTGGGCTCCCGAATATGCTGTTCCAGCGTCGTTGGCTTGGAAGCCATAGGCTGTATTTTCAATTGGAGTCCACGTACCGTTAATTTTGAACTCAAGCACTGGTAAATCTGTAGGGCCAAATGGACGTCTAAAAACAACCCGTTTAGCGACAGTGGCGGTAGCAGACGGAGCAAACGACTGAACCGCCACACCATCGGTTCCGTACCCATTGTTTGCGCCGCCAGTGTCAGAAACTGTGGTAAGCGTGGTGTTCCAAGCATACTCCGTGAAATCCGTCGCCAAGTTGACGTTGGTCGTCCACTGGGCGATGGGGACGGTAAAGTCGAACGAGACGAAGTCAGCGGACGCCCAAGTAAATGGAACCGATGCGATCCACTGGGTCTGTCCGTTTGGCCCATAGAATGCGGTTCCGTCCCACGTTCCTGACCAGTCTGTGACACTATTCTTGGTTGCGGTTATTGGGAACATGATTGTGGCCATGTTGGCAGTAAGTCCAGCGGGGAGCAGACTGCTCATCGAAAGCAGAACAGCACCACTGGCCGCACCACTGGCCAAATATTTGGCATTGATATGAATGTTTGAACCAACTCTTCGCCATTGTGCCACCGCCCACGACCCGGGGAGATTATTAAACCCAGCGGGAGGCGTATAAGCAGTCCATCCCCCCACCGCCGCCGCATTGGGGATGGTCATCCGGCTCACGGTAACGTTGTCGAGGTTGACGTTGCACGCTGTGGTGTCCGTTGCGGTGTACATCAGGATTAGCCGGTACGTAACCGCCGTTGTTGGAAAGAACGTAGCGAAGAACTGGTTTGGAGTGGGTGCCGTTGTGGGGTGCAGATACTGGTCTGAAAGCGGTATCACCGACCCGACTACTGCGCCACCGATACTTGCCGTTGCGAAGACGAACACCTGCCAGTTGTTATCAAGTGCCGCAGTGTCCATGTAGTAGGGAAAGGCGATCTGCCAAACTGTCCCCAAGTAAGCCGGTGAAACCGTAAAGTCGACGCTCCATCCGGTTCCCTTGATTGAAGCTCCCGTCCCCTTAGCCAACTTGAGATCATAGGTTCCAGCAAGCGGGGAGCTCCCGTTGAAGGTTGCCACCAGCGACCCCTGAGTACCTGGTGCGTCTACAGCAGAGGTATACCCGCTCACGGGTACGGTTACAGCACCGTCAGCAAAAAGTTTGCCGAAGGTGGTGTCGTTGTCTACGGTTGACCCCACGATGAACGACGCCACCGCGCCGCCGGCATTGTCTACATACGCTTTGTTTGCAATATCTTGGGCGTCTGAAGGTGTAGCAACCCTAGCGCGAGACGAGCCGTCCCGCATAACAATGGTCGAGGCCGTTGCTGTTGATACGGCCCCGTGCGCCGTGGTGAGCGCAGCGTGTGTTGCATCGGCAGCTGCCCGCAGTGTGTTGACTGCGGTTGCAGTGTTATCAACGTAATTTTTCGTAGCGATGTGAGCAGAGTCGGTTGGCTCTGCAACCTTTGAATTGCCGGCTATATCACGCTGCATCATTGTGGTTGGGGTTGCTTCTGAGAAACCCCCCAAAGCTGCGTTGACTACATACGTGAGCTTCTCTGTGGCGCTATCCCAGCCCAGTACCTTGCCCCCTTTTACTCCCGGCGGGATGATGGCTGATGCCGATGGGATTGCCTTGGGGTCAACATTGAATGCCGTGGTGTTCGATGGATGAATCTGGATGGATCGGTTTGCTGCTTCGATGGCTGCTACTGCCATCCTCGTTGTCTTGTCAAGCTGGGCAGCAATTGCCTGTGGGGATAGTGCCAAACGGGACTCACCCGAGTAGTCCTGGCCGGCATCTGATCTCCACCAAAGGGTGATCGACTTTCCTGTGAAAGATCCTGCAGCCCAGGAGGCATCACTGATAGAAGAAGGTTTAACATACAGTGTGACGGTATTGGAACTGATCAGCCACTCTGTGGTCTTGGTTAGCTTAGTTCGCGTTGTACCGTCAAAGTATTCCACAACCAGCGCGAGATCGTCGTCCCATGCTTTGCCAGTAACTCCCATATCCGAATACTTCGGGTTGGTAAAGCTAAAGCAGTTACTGAATCCAACGCTATTGGAGGCAGCCTTTGTCAGGTTCGTATAGGGCAGAACAACGGTAGAGTCATCAAATCCATAAGCCATATCGGCCCCCTGAGTCCAGTCTACTCAGGGGGCTCTAGTGGCCCCTGTGCGCTAGTCTTTGGCCCTCCACCCAAGGATCTCGCCCGCGTTCCCGTTGCCCACAGCGCGGAACACGCGGATGGGTGCGGTGACCGGGAACTGGAACGTCAGGCCCGCGGCTTCGAGTGCAGCCTGAGCGGCCTTGATGGCGTTCTTCGTTGCGACTTCCTCGTCCTTCGCGTCCACGGCCTTGGTGACGTACTTCACGGTGTCGGCCACGTTCTGCACGACGTTCTGTGCAGGAGAGACACCTTGGCCGTACCCGCGAATCAGGGCGGCGAGGCTCGGCCCGATGATGGGCAGGAGCTCCACCATGCCGGCGCCAAGGGCCTGCAGCCAGTCTTCCTCTGTCTCGGGGGGCTGGCCCTTGCCGATGGACCAGAAAACGGCCATGGAAGCGGCGATGCCGATGGTGATTCCCACAGACTTGAGGTAGCGGCCCTTCGAGAGCGCCTGCCAGTTGCCGTATCCAATTTGGTTGAAAATCTTGTTCGAGGGCCCGGTGAACATCAGCAAGGTGCGGAGCAGTGCGTTCTGGTTGCGGTAGGCTCCAGCGACAGCCTTCGGGTGGCCGGCCTGCTGAGTCTGGTCCACGACGAAGTCGGCGTAGTCGATGGCGTCCTGGTCGCTCTGGCCCTTGGCCTTGGCTGTGTCGAACGCGGCGCCCCACCCTGCGGCGGTGATTGCCTTGTCCACCAGCTGCATGGGCATCATGCCGACGTGGGAGAACTCGTAGACCCACCGGCCCACCGCGGTCTTCCGCTTGCCCTGGTCGATGGCGATGAACCCGAAGCGCTCGACGCGGCCCTTCTGCTGCACGCTGCGCTTGTCGGCCATCTTGATCGTGTGCGGAAGTTTGAGCAGGTTCCAAACCAGCAGGTCTGGACGGGTGTGGCCCATGAAGGTGAACAGCGAGGGGATCTGCTTGAGCATGGTGGCCATGTTGTAACTCATGTACGCGATGGCGCTGTTGCTCTGCAGCCGGCCCATCACCCGGTCGAAGGCAGTGAAGCTCTTGCCCCAGTAGCGGTTGGCGAGGGTGTTGATGTAGGTGTCGATCTCATGCCAGTACCCCGAACCTCGCGCCTGCTCGATGGCGTTCTTCACCTCGCTGGCGTGGTAAATGGACTTGAGGTCTTTCACCACGGGGGCGTAGGAGATGTACTGCTCCTGGCGCACGACCTGCTCGAGCCACTGGGTCCAGGCCCCGAGCTTGATGGGCTTCTGGTACTCAGCGGGGATCTCGAGGCGGGAGATGCTGAAGCCCTTCTCCACGCTGGCGGCGCGGACCGCAGTGGCCATTCCCATCTCGTATTTGATCTGATCGTCCATGGCCTCGAGGTCGATCTCGGCGCGGGCCATCGGGGAGTAGTTGGGCTCGTAGCCGGGGACCGCGTTCTCGTTCTCGGCGATGGCGTCGAACAGGCGCTGCTGGTTCTCCTCGTACTCGGCGAGGATCTTGTCACCCAGATTGCGGGCCCAGGCCAGGTCGGGAGACTCCTGGGCGAACCGGATCACCTCGGGGTCGACCTTGTTGCCGTGGACGATGGCGATGCTCTTCTTTTCGTTCTTCATGCCGACGTAGATGTCGATCAGGGCGTCCACGGTCCAGACCGAGTCGGTGCCGTCCACCTTGATCCGCTTGAACAGGTCGCGCACGGGCACCTTGTTGTCTTTCAACCAGGCGAACATGGCGTCGGTGCGGCGCAGCTTCTCGGTCAAGAACTCGTTCTCGGCCTTGTTGGGCACCTTGTAGAGCATCTCGAAGTTGGGCCCCTTGTAGTCCTTCCCACCGTCGAGGATGTCGGCCATGTTCGAGAGCGTGAAGATCAGGGCCTGGAGGTCGCCGCCCTTCCCTCGCTTATCGTCAGCCTGGCCGGCGTTGACCATGATCTGGTCCCGCTGCCGCATGGCCGTGCTGATCTTCAAGCGGAGCTCTTCCTTCTGCGCCTCGTCGGTCATGCCGGTAAGGTCGGATTCCATGGCCTTCACCTTCTCGTCGAACGCGGCCCAGTCCTTGTACACGGCGCCCAGGATCTCGCGCTTGATGCGGTCGATGCGGGCCTTGCGCTGCTCCATCTTGTAGTTGAGCTTGAACCGGCCATTGGCCTCGAGGTGTTTGCGCAGCAGGTACTCGTTCTCGAGCTCCTCGAAGCTCCAGAGGTTGAGGCTCTTGGTGTTGAGCTCGCGCTTGGCCTTGGTGTTGAGGTGGGCGTACTCCTCGGGGTGCTGCGAGTACCAGAACTGCTCGGCACGCTTGAGACTGACCTTCTCGTCCTTGCGGAAGTGCGGGTCGATCATGGCCCTCATGCGCTCGATCTGCTGGGCCTCGTCGACGTGGATGGTCTTCGGCACCGGTCTGGCGATGTACGCAGCCATGTCCCGCATCTGCTGGAACTTGGCGCGGATGGCCCGGGCTTCCTTCTCCGCGGCGCGGATGGCCTTGCGCTGCTCGTCCAGTTCGATCTTCGTCTGGGCGACGGCGTCGTGGTAGGACTGCTTGTACAAGTCGAGCCACTCGTTGGCGTTTCGAGCATCGGCCTTGGTCTTCTCCAGTGCTTTCCAGAGGCGGCTGCTGAACTTCTCCAGTGCGGCGATGTCGTCCTTGTAGCCTGCGGCGGTGGCGTCAGCTTCCTGGCGGGCAGAGTTGAGAGCGTCTTCGAACTCGGCGCGGGTCTCCTCGAGGCTGACGACCTGGTTCTTCTTGATCTCAAGGGCAACCCATAGGCGGGAAGAGAAGTTCTTCAGGGCCTTGTTCTCGTCCTTCAGGTCGGCGACCTTCCCGGTGGCGGTGTCGAGCCGGCCTTCCAGTTTGCGGGCCTCGCGCTTGGCGCCCGAGGTCTTGTCCTTCTGCTGGTCGATCTTCTCAAGCTTGGTCTCGACGACCTTCTCAAGTCCGGCCACTTCCTTCTTGAGCGCCCGCTCCTTCTCGTCCTGCTGAACGCTCCGCTGCTGCCAGTAGTTCTTGGACTCGTTGCTCATGCGGAGCTCGGCGGCAAGTTTGAAGTCGGTGTCGGGGTCAAGCTCCAGGGCCTTCACCTCGACAGCCGGCGGGGCGTAATCAAGGGCTGCGGCTTCCATGGCCTGCTCAACGGCGAGGGCCTCGATCAGGAGCTCGTCAACCTGGCCACCCTCGGCGTACTGCCAGACCTGATGACGGTACGGGCGGGGGTTATTCTTCATGGCGGTGATGGACCGGGCGAGCTCCTTGGGGTCCACCTCTTTGTCGTTGGCCAGCTTCAGGGCCACGGCCTTCACGAAGCGGGGCATCTTGTGCGCCTGCATGGCCGGCTCATTGGTGCCCAGCTTGGCCAGGATATCGCGGGCCTTGGCCTCGTCGAGCCCCGAAAGGAAGTCCTTGTCGAACTCAGCGGCGTCCTTCATGCGGGCGGCGAGGTACGCGGCCTTGTAGGTAGCGCGGTCCTCGGGGGTGAGTTCGGGGGCGGTGTCGTTGAACACGTCGAAGTCGGGGTTGGCCATGGCGGCTTCGTCCCGTGCAGCCTCGAGCCAGGCGTCGATGTCGTCGTACTTGAGCGACTCGGCGATCAGGTCTTTGAGGCTCTCGCGGCGCTCCAGTTCGGCAGCGGCCCAGGCTTCGGTGGCGTACTGGTTCAGGGTCGAAGTGGGTACGATCTTGCCGGCGTCCACCGCGGCCTTCACGGCGAGCTTCTGCACGTCGTCACGGGTGGGGCGCGAAGTAGCCGCGGCCCGGAGGGTGGCCAGGGCCTGCTCGTCCACGGCGATGGCGACGCGGAGGCTCTCGGCCCGTTTGCGAAACTCGCGGGCGATGGCCTCGCGGGGTGCGCTGCTCTGGCGGGCCTGAGCGTCGATGCGCTTGTCGAGGGTGGTGGGGTCTTCGAGGGAGGCGAGCTCAATGCGGGCGGCGTCTAGCTGCTGGGAGAGGACATCGGCGTCTAGCGAGTCTTCTGAGAAGAGGCCGTATTTTTCGCGGAGGCGAGTAGCTCTTTCGCCAAAGCCCTGGCCTCTTCCAGTTCCTTGCCCGTCCTGACTCCCAAGCTGCGACTGATCTCCAGATCCTGCATCTGCTGGGCGTCCGTCTGAGGAAAGTACTTGGACTCGTCGGTCTGCGGCATCAATGGCCTCCTGAATCTCTGCGTCGGTCTTGCCTGTGTTGCTGGCCAGAAGTCTGGCCGCGTTGGCATAGTCGGGTGCATCTGCTTCATTATACACCGCCGCCTTGCCAGGTTCCATACCCAGGGTCTCATAAAGGTTCTTTTCTGCGTACCAGAGCAGGGCCTGGAAGTCGGCCATGGTGAGGTTGAGGTTCTTGGCGTGTAGCCGGTTGAGAACCTCGCGTGCAACCCTGCGGACTACCTGACGTTCGACGGGGCCACCGGGGGCCTCCTTCTGCCCGTCGAGGTATTTCCACAATCCGTTGCCGGCGAGCCGTAGCCGGTTCCCGATGGTTCCTGCAAGCGGGGCGTCGGAGGTGTCTTCCTCGTCAGACGACTCCTCGTTCACGACGTTGGTCTCGCTGGCCAGGCGCACGTTGTTCAGCTGCGACCTGGTCTCGGAGTCGATGCTAGCCTTGTGGACCATGGTGGCCAGGTAGGCTTCGGGCTCGTTCTGGACCATGTCCATTGCGGATTCTATGGACGCAATCTCGAGGGGGATGGACGACAGCCGGCGCTCAATGTAGAGCACCTGCTCTTGCACTTTCGCAGCCTGGTCCGCGTCGAAGCCTTCCCTGATGCGGGACTGGATGCTGTCGATGTCGGCCTGGGCCTTGGTCAGTGCCTTGACCAGCGACTTCTTTTCCTTGGCGCCGGCCTCGGTGGACTCGTCTCCCTTGAACGCGTTGAGCGCAGCCTGGGCAGCATCAACCTTCTCCTGCTTTGCAGGGATTCCGTCGCCCAGTTTCTCGAACCGGGTCAGCTGGCCCTTGCGGTACGCGTCGGTGGCCATCTTCTCGATCTTCTGGTGGGTCTCGCTGGTCTTGTCAGTGAAGGCCTTGAGGTCGTCCTGCAGCTGTTTGAGGTCAGCTTCCATGAAGGACTTCGCCTCGGCCATGTCCAGGCTGATCTTGAGCTTCTTGAGCTCCTCGCGTGCAGCGGCGTCACCGGACAGTTCCTCGATCAGCTTGGCCATCTGGGCCTTGCCGGCAGCAACCATCTCCGGTCGCTCGGTGACCAGGGTGCCGGTCCAGCGGCCCCAAGTGCGGATGAACCAGCGGTCCATCGTCAGCTGGTTGAAAATACCGTTCAGGTTGGCGTAGAAACCGTTGCCGATCTTGGGCCCGATCACCGCGGCGCCGAGAACCGTCTCGTCCGCAGCCTCGCCTGTGACCTTGGTCTTGAACAGCTTTGTGACCTGAGACGCCTTGAGCTCCAAGAGCATCAGGTCGGCAAGCTCCTCGGCTCCAAACTCCTCGACCAGGTCGTTGTACTTCAGCAGCGAGTCGTTGATGGCGTTGGCCGCGGTCCCAATCCCGATGTCTCCCGGCATCTTGCCCGTGGCCATGTAGCGGTTGTACGCCTTCTCTGCCAGGGGGAAGTTGTCTCGGACCTTAAGTCCGTTCGACGTGACCGCCAGGGCCCAGAGGAACGCGCCCTTCTTGGCCTTGTCGGTAGCGATCTCGGGGTGAATAAGGGCCAGAGCGGCCAGGGCATGACGGATCTTGAGGTCGTACCAGCCGATGGCCAGGGCGTTGGTCTTCATGGCCTCGATGCTGTCGGCGAACCCAAGCTCGACCAGGCGGTTGAAGCTCTTGTCGTATTCGGAGCTCAAGGCTGCGGACTTGTCGGACAGCCGTGCTACCTCGGCGTCTGCGGCCTTTTTCTCGGCCAGCGCCGGCGAAAGCTGCGGTCGGTACTTCTCCAGCCAGATACGGGCGTCACGCATGACAGCAGACTCGGCCTTGGTGTCCTTACCACGGGCAGCGAGCTCTGAGTTGTTGGCATCGTTCTTCTTCGTCGCAGCCTCGAGCTCGGCCTCCTTCTTGGGGATGGACTCGGTCAGGCGCTCGACAGCCTTGGTGGCCCGCTCCTGATCGTCGAGGGCCTTCTTGGTTGCAGAGGATACCTCTCTGATGTCCTTCTCGATGTCGGTCAGGATGAAGCGGTAGCCGTCCTTCTTCTGCTGCGCCAGCACGTCGCGCTGGATATCCACCTTAAAGTCTCGCTGCCCCTTGTACCGCTTGGCCATGGCCATCTCGTTGGCTTTGCCCAGGAACCCAGCATCCTCGCTGAACAGGATGCTGGGGTTGGCTGGATCATAGCTCCCATTGTTTCCGACGGAGCTCTTGATCTGAGTCGGCTCAAATGCAATGTATGACTGCCCTCCACCTTCAAACGCGTTCTCGTACACGATGCCGTCGTATCCCAGTCGTTGGAGACCAACCCTGAAATCATCGGGGGTATCCATTGCATCTACTTCGGCCAGGCTGAACGGACCTTCGTTGCCTGGGCCAAGGTATTCTCGCAGCATCTCAACGTCTTCCCAGTTCCCCAGGTCGGACACAATGTCGTAGGGGGTCTGAATGCTGAGATAGACGGGCATAACCCTCATCCCCGAAGAGTCCGGGTTTCCATCCCAACTCTTGGAGAATACTTCAGCAGCCCTGGATGGCGTGTATCCGTCATACGCTTCCGAAACTCTTGCGTTCGCCTGCTCAACAGTGCCGAAGTGGAACCCAAGTTCTCTGTATTGAGGATCGAAGGCCGAAAATGGAGTTTGGCTGTCAGTTCCGTGGTAGAAAACTTTGGGCTTTCCGTTAGAGTCTACAGCCTTGCTGTCATTGAACCACCTCTTGAACGACGGAGAGTTTACCTGGTCCTCCGAGTACAGGATGCTGGGGTTACTGGGGTCGAAGGCTCCGCTGTTGGCGGTGGCGCTCTTGATCTGGGTGGGGGAGAAGACGGCTATGGAATCAATGGGGTCACCATCATTCCACCGTTCTTGCAGGTAAACCCCATCATACCCATTAGCAATTATGTTATCCCTAACTCCTGTTTCAGGAGAGTCGAATATTTCCCATGTCTGAGAGTCTAGTTTTGGGTCAAACAATGGGTCTGTTCTTCCGGTGCTATCTTGCAAATAAGCCCATGCGTCGTCGGATGCTTTCCATCCTCCAACGGAATTGAACTGCTCAACCATCTTATTGAACGCATCACTTCGTGAGTCGGTGAGGTCAGCCACCGCTCTGATGTCAAGGAATGATTCGTATACCATTTCTCCGTAAGATGAAGCGTATCCCCTATCCCTTGAGAAGTAGATTCCACCGACCCGACCCGTCTCAAAAACGTCATGATTTGAACTGCTCCCATGGTAAACCACCATCGGCTCGCCGTTCTCGTCCACGACCTTGGACGCCCCAACTGGAATTGGCTGCCCTCTTTCGCCAAGATGTTCCAGGTCGATCTTCTGCCAATCAAGAACGTCACCCTGGGGGACGTTGTAGTCAATCGTGTTCGGCTGCGAGTAGACGCCGGTGTAGTCCGCGTAAAGCGTTTCTCCGTCGTCTTTCCACGACACCATGACGTGCCACCCGCGGCCCTTCTCGTTCCCAAGGCCCCAGTAGGTGACTTCGCCGGCCCCTTCTGCCTTTAGCCCCTTGCCCAACTTGATGGCAAACAAGTCGCAATTTGCCTCCATCCAGTATTCATATGAGTCGTTTGATCCTCTAAAGGCTTCAATCGCAGCCACGACACTGGTGGCAGAGGTTGGCCGCTTTTCCCAATCCCCGAACCACCGCTTGAACGCCACGGTGCGGACCTGCAGCCACTGCCGCTCGGTCAGATTGGTGTCGGCTCCGTTGGGGGCCTTGAGCCACTGGGGAGTCCCCTCGTAGCGGGCGCGGACGGCGTCGATTTGCGAGGCGGGGGCGTCTTGGGAGAAGAGCGGCTCTTTGACAAAGACGGTTTCTTTTTTGGAGTCGATGATGTTAAGAACGGTGCCGCCAGCAGAGTTATGGACCCAGATGTGGTTCGGATCTCTGGCGTTCACGAAGTCCATGAACACGCCTTCGGAGTGCCACATTCTCGCAGTGGCCACGTCTTCAAAGCTGGTGACGATTGGGAATGCCCACAGGGCCCCGACGTTTCTCTGCACCTTGAGAAGGTGGTCCTGCAGCGTCTTCAGGTCAGCCTGGAAGATGCTCCTCGGAAGGTAGTGCAGGGCCGTCAGCTTCCCTTGCCCGTTGGCCATGGCGACGGCGATGTGGTTCTCGTCTGAGTCGGCGAACTTCGCAAGGTCTATCAGGGCCGTAGCGTCAGTATTTGGGTTCGCGGCGCGGCCTACCCAGCCAGGTATCTTGTTCTTTACCGTGGGGTCTTTCCCCTTCTTGTCGGTCGTGAGCTCAACAATAGAACTGACGACAGGATCGACCCCTTGGATGTGTTTTGAAGTCCAGATGTTGCTGAACTTTCCGTGGTCCAGGATGATGTGCCCGGCCAATGTATCTCCGAAAACTTCAGCAATGCGCTTGGTTACCGAGATGTCTTGCATGGACGCTTCGACTTTTCCGCTCGGGTGATTGTGTACCAAGACAATTTGTGACCCGGTGTTCTCGGCCATCTTTCTGAGCATTTCGAAGTGAAGCTCTGGATTGGCTCCAGATGGGGCGATGTATGCGGCGGTAGGGTGTCTTGCAGTTATGGCAATGTGGTCC
>Ga0114969_10000322_pt1 | contig 40803 bp, 34 predicted proteins | sample M_130807_MF_Meta_FD_87316 | JGI IMG/M metagenome (GOLD analysis project Ga0114969, IMG submission 87316) | Freshwater microbial communities from Lake Montjoie, Canada to study carbon cycling - M_130807_MF_MetaG | ecosystem: Environmental > Aquatic > Freshwater > Lake | place: Lake Montjoie...
GTTTATTATGTCAGCTCGATTTTGGTATATTAGCTCCTTTTGCTGATATTGGGGGAGACTCAATGATTACAATTGGTACAGAACTGAATTTGCATTATATTCATAGAAAACCAAAAAAGAGATATAAACTACATCAGCGAGCAATAAATTAGAGGAATTAGAGGGACAGCTACCTTTTTTTTTGAAAAATAAATGGTACCTGTCCCGTGTGCCGCAGAATAAAGGGGACAAACAGGGGACAGACGTAAATAAAAACACATGATATCCATCCTCAAACCTCTTCTCGCGCGCGTCTGTGGCGTGTGCGGATTTGCATGGATGGCGATAGCGCTATATCGTAAAAAGCAATACAATTGCGAAGATAATTTCGCTCGCGTCACAGACGCGCGCGAGGCGGGGAGGCACGAGGGGGCTGCGCGGGGCTATCGCGGAAGTGGTTCTAGATCCTTCGTAGTAGCTCAGGCGTACAAATGCGAACGATGTTCCGCAAAGATTTTTTGAGAAAGGCTGTCTTCCTGAGATTTGAGATGAAGAGGAGAAACGAAGTTTCGGTCTTCGAAGGATACAGCGCCCTCAACATAAATCTGTAGCCCTAATTATGGAGCATCAATAAAATGATCTCAGGTTTTCAAGAACTTTGTGCTGGGAAGAAAATGTAAACTACAGCATTATAACGCCCCACATTCTTCCTGTTTTTCCGGCATCGCGTCGGTACGAAAAAAAATCATTTTCGTAGGTGCAGCGGTTCATGGCCCAAATGTTTTTGGGCGCAAGTCCGCATTGCAAAGCTACGCTGCGGTTGGCTTCTATTAAGTTTAGCAGTCGGCCCGAAAAACAAGTTTCGGGAAAATTTGCGGCTCTGAATTGTTGAATGAGTGCTTCGCTGACTTCAAATTTTTGTGGACTGATACCTTGTCCTATCGCCATTTTGATGTGTTGCAGATCGGCTCCAAGGGACAGCATTTTTAAAATTGTTTTTTCGGCAATGCGTGCATAGGTGCCCTTCCATCCTGCGTGTGCAGCGCCAATCACATGGTTTACCGGATCGTGAAAAAGCAAGGGATAGCAATCGGCAGCGGCAACCGTAAGCGCAATTCCTTTTTCGTTGGTGACCAATGCGTCGCCTTCAAAAGTGCCGGGTGCAGCGCGTAACACATCGCAACCATGAATTTGTTTAAGGTTGGCGATTTGCAAGGGATTTATTCCCAACGCCGACAGGGCAATGCTTCTGTTTTTTTCTATGTTTGCCGGATCGTCGTCTTGTCCGGCTAAATTCAGCGAATCATAAGGTGCTGGAGACACTCCGCCATTTCGTGTTGAAAAGCCGTGTTTGGCCATGATATTTGGAGCGTGTAACCACATGCAGCAAATATAGTTTCTTGTTGTGAAAAAGAAATACAATTGCTACATTCAATGCACTACAACTACTGTAATAACTTTTGCTGATGAAAAAACTGCTATTGTATCTGCTCTGCCTTGTTGCGTGGAGTGCGGAAGCCAAAACCTTTAAGGTGGTGGGTTATATCCCTTCTTACCGCTGGAATGTCATTCAACAAATCAATTATTCGAATTTAACCCACGTGTGTGTGGCTTTTGTGAATCCTGATGTCAATGGTGTTTTGGGCTTTGTGAAAAACATCGACGATGTTGTTGCGTTGGCTCATGCTGCGGGAGTGAAAGTGCTGCCTTCGCTTTCTGGCGGCGGATCGTACAGCTGGGGCGCCGATACTGCCATTTATAAAGATTTGCTCAGCGATGCCAAACGAACGGATTTCATTCATACTGTGATGAATTATGTTCATGCGCACCAACTCGATGGTGTGGATTTGGATTTCGAAGGTCCGGGATTAAAATTGTCCAACTACGATAAATTTGCCTGTGCACTTGCCGACAGTTTACACGCCCAAAATCTTGAAATCAGTGGTGCTTTTGGGGATGACAACTATTCAAAATATGTGGCAGATGAGACCTTTGCAAAAATGGATTTTATTACTACCATGTCGTACGGTGGAGTGGGAAGTTGGAATTACAATAAGCCCACCAATGAAGCTACTTTTGATGTTTTTGCCAATGACATTGCGTATTTCAGTGCGCGTGGTTTAACAGCCCAACAAATAGTGGGTGGAGTACCTTTTTATGCCGTAGAATTTCCAATGTCGCCGCAAGTTTCTTACAATGGCTATTCTTATCCGTTGTGTACCATTTTGAACAATGTTGCTTATGCCGATCAGGATCCTTTGCACCACGATACTGTTTGGACGGTTTCGAATCACCCCATTTACTTGAATAGTTTGCCCACATTTAAAAGGAAAATTGAACATGCTGCTGTAAATGGCGGTGGCATTATGATTTGGGAATTGGGACAAGATTGTTTCACTGGCGCGGTTCGTATTTTAGACACGCTCAGCACTTACATTGAAGAAGCGCTGACTGTGAAATCGCCTGTTGCAGAGGATGTGCTTCACTTTTATCCGAATCCTGCAAAGTCCAATATACAATTCAACGGAGATGTTGCCAACATGCAAGGCTATGTGATTTACAATATGCTTGGGCAAGCGCTAGCCGACGGCAAAGACAGCGTTGTTGATTTGTCATTTCTTTCGACAGGGGTGTATACCATTGCGGTCACTATGAAAAATCAGCAGCGCAGCACTTTGCGTTTGCTTGTGGAGTAGAATGCAGAATCCCCTTTTTAGGGTATTGCTATTGCAAGTGAATAGGTGCATTTTTGCACAGCAAAAATGAGGCATGAAGCTGTCGGAACTCAATATAGAAGATAAGGCTATCATCACGAGAGTGAAGGGGCAAGGCGCTTTTCGCAAGCGCATTACTGAGATGGGTTTTGTAAAAGGAACACAAGTTTGTGTTGTCAAGCAAGCGCCATTGCGCGATCCTGTTGAATATGAAATCATGGGTTATCACGTTTCACTGCGCAAGAGTGAAGCCGATTTGATTGAGGTGCTTACGCGCGAAGAAGTGGGCGAAATGTTTGATGCTAAATTCGAAGGCTCTATCCCCGAAGAAATATACAAGAGAACAGCATCCAGTAAATCTAAAAGCATCAATGTTGCTTTCATAGGCAATCCCAATTGTGGTAAAACAACATTGTTTAATGCAGCGTCGGGTGCTCATCAAAAGGTGGGTAACTATAGCGGAGTGACGGTTGATGTGCACAACTCTAAATTTCGTCAGGACGGATACACTTTCAATATCACCGATCTTCCCGGCACTTATTCGCTGTCGGCGTATTCTCCTGAAGAACTTTTTGTGCGTCAACACATCACCGATGCGCAGCCCGATGTGGTGATCAATATTGTGGACGCTGCCAATCTTGAAAGAAATTTATTTTTAACCACACAGCTCATCGACATGAATATTCCCATGGTGATGGCGCTGAATATGTACGATGAATTAGAGAAGAAAGGGGCGCAGCTTGACGTGGCGCAGCTGAGTGAATTGCTGGGCATGCCTGTTGTTCCTACGGTGGGTTTTCGTAAAAAGGGATTGAATGAGCTTTTTAAAAGTGTTATCGATGTGTACGAACGTAAAGAGCAAGAACATCGCTACAGCAATATCAATCACGGCAAATACGTGGAAGAGGCCATTGGCAGCATTCAGCCGCTGATCAATAGTGAAGAAAACAAAGCGATATGTGATGCGATTTCTTCTCGATTTTTAGCGGTGAAGCTTTTAGAAAAGGATGAACAATCGTCTAAGTTGTTGAAGCAAGCTGCCAATCGCGAAGCCATTCAAAGCGCGGTAGTGAAAGCGATTCAGTCGCTGGAGGCGGAATTCAATGAAGACAGTGAAACGATCATTGCCGATGCCAAATACGGATTTATTTCGGGGGCTTTAAAAGTGACTTACAAAAGAGAGAAACAAGACAAGCGCCAGCGTTCAGAAGTGCTCGACTCTTTTTTGACCAACAAGTACTGGGGTTTTCCAGTGTTTATATTTTTTATGTGGCTGATGTTTCAAGCCACGTTTACCATTGGTCAGTACCCGATGGATTGGATTGATGGACTCGTTGGTAGTTTTGGTGAGGCCATCAAAGGATATATGAGTGATGGTCCGCTCAAGGATTTGTTGGTGGATGGTGTCATTGGTGGAGTGGGCGGTGTCATTGTTTTTTTGCCCAATATTTTAATTCTTTTCTTCTTCATTTCTTTAATGGAAGACACGGGCTATATCGCCCGCGCTGCCTTTATTATGGATCGCCTAATGCGCTCCATTGGGCTGCACGGAAAATCTTTCATTCCTTTAGTGATGGGCTTTGGTTGCAATGTGCCGGCGGTGATGGCAACGCGCACTATTGAAGACAAAAACAACCGTTTGCTAACGATGTTGATCGCTCCTTTTATGTCGTGCAGCGCGCGATTACCGGTGTATATTTTGCTGATCGGCGCTTTTTTCCCTGATTATCCGGGCACTGTTTTGTTTTGCATTTACATCATTGGGATCATACTCGCTGTTGTGGTGGCATTAATTTTCAAGAAATTTATTTTCAAATCAGAAGCTTCTCCTTTTGTGATGGAGTTGCCTCCTTACCGCATTCCTACAGGGAAATCTTTGGTATTGCATGTGTGGCAAAATGCTTCTCAGTACATTCAAAAAATGGGCTGAATGATTTTGATTTCGTCGGTGATCATTTGGGCCTTGACCTACTTTCCGCGTGATGCGCAGCAAACACCTGAACAACAAATGGAGGCGTCGTATATGGGCAAGATGGGACACGCCGTGGAGCCGGCCATTGAGCCTTTGGGTTTCGACTGGAAGATGGGCGTGTCGCTGATTACTGGAATGGCAGCGAAAGAAATTGTGGTGAGCACAATGGGCGTTTTGTATAAGGCTGAAGAAGGGGCGAACGAAAGTTCAGCAACGCTTAAAAATCGCTTGAAGGAACACACCTATGCCCAAGGTGAGAAGGAAGGTCAAAAAGTGTTTTCACCCCTTTCGGCATTTTCATTCATGCTCTTTATCTTGATTTATTTTCCTTGCGTGGCGGTGATTGCGGCAGTGAAAAAAGAAGCGGGCGGATGGAAATGGGCGGTGTTTATGATGGTTTACACTACAGCAATGGCGTGGGCAGTGTCGTTTGCAGTTTTTCAAATTGGAAGTTTATTTATTTGAGTATGGCACAAGAAATAATCACATACACTATAGTGCTTGCTGCATTGATTGTTGCTGCAGTGAAATTTTACCGTTCGGTGTTGGCTAAAAATAGGTCGGGTGGTAGTTGTGGGGGCTGCAGTGGCTGTGGCGATGGTGGATGTATTACAAAATAAAAAAGGGGTTGAAATTTTCAACCCCTTTTTTATTATTTGACAATAAATTTATTCGATGCCCACTCCTCATTGGTATTCACTCGTATGGTGTACATGCCGGCGCTCAATGCTTTGGTGAAGTTGATGCGCATTGCGCTTCCTGGCGCATAGGTGACATATACTTCATTTACAACGGCGTTTCCTAAGTTGTCGGTGATCGACACTTCTCTCACGCTTTTTGGGTCGCCTGTGATGTCCACATAATTACAATCGGCGCAGGGATTTGGAAATACCGAACGCGAAGCCATTTGTTCTTCCATATGCACCGTTTGCACATCAAAGGAAACTGTGGTGCCATCGTAATCGGTTTGTTTCAGTTTGTAAAAAACAGTTCCTTGTGGCGCTGATTTGTCGAGATAAGCATATTCCGTTATTTGATTGCTGTTGCCGTTTCCTTCCACGTTGGCAACGTGTACATAGTTTTCGCCATCGGTTGAACGTTCAATAGTGAAGTAGTCACTGTTGATTTCTGACGCAGTGCTCCATTTTAATTCCACATCATTTTGTTTTTTTTGTGCAACGAAGTCGATTAATGTAACAGGCAAGGCAGTGGAGGTGGCCATGCGCCTTTTCTATTGTCAGACAGGTCTTCTTTTTTACAAGCGATAACAATTAAACTTAACACTAAAAGTGTCCCCAATAATCTTCCTAGCTTTTCCATAACACATAGATTTAGTTAAACAATCCCGACTTGAGGATATGTACGCGAGAGGATACAGTTCGTTACAATTTATTTTTAAAACTCAATGAAGTCAATGGTTGTAGAGTAAATATATTTTTAACTTTTTATGGGTGTATTTTTTAATGCAACACAAATTTATTTTTATCGTACAATGTTTCGGCAATAAATTTTACACGAAGAAACCTTTATGCAGAAACGAATACTCATTGTAGACGACGAAGTTTTTACGCTTCGCATGATGGAAAAGAAATTGAGCAATTACGATTGCATAGTAGACACCGCAAGCAACAGTCATGAAGCCATTGACAAAATTAACAAGCAGAAATACGATGCCATTATATTAGATGTGAACATGCCTGATATAACAGGCATTGAAATACTCAAGATGAAGAACAGCACTTTAAGTGAGTTGAATAGAAAAACGCCCACTATCATGTGTTCTTCTTCTGTGGATTATGAGGTGGTTTCAAGTGCTATGGAGCACAAGGCTTTTGATTACATCATTAAATCTTTTCACTTTGATCGACTCACCGAAATCATTGATTCTATTGATAGTTTTTCTAAAGTGAAATCTACTCAAGCTCAAAACTGAAAGTAGATGAAGGGCTGTACGGCGGCGGTTTTGAATTGAAAAATCAAAACAATCGCCAAGGTGGTAATGATACTTAAGAAAGGCAGGTTCAATTTTCCGAACGATATTTCTATTTTTTTCTCCCAGGCCATTGGCATCATGTGCGCTATGAATCCTAAGGCAATTAGCACAAAAACCAATTTGTAATAGGCTGCAAAAACTAAAATATTTTCACCTTGAAAGTGTTCTGTAATTTGTGAAAACATGGCTTTGATGTCGTGCATGTCTTTGGCGCGAAATAAAATCCAGCAGGCAGCTACAAAATGAAAGGTGAGCAGGATTCCCAATATTTTCGGTACTTGCAGCTTGATCTTGTCTTTCCAAAATTTTTCTATAGCCAATACAAAGCCGTGTAGTCCGCCCCAAATAATGAATTTGAATGCTGCGCCATGCCACAGTCCACCAATCAACATGGTGACGATTAAATTAAAATAGCTTCTGATTCTACCTTTTCTATTGCCACCTAAAGGGATGTATAAATAATCTTTCAACCATGTTGACAGCGAGATGTGCCAGCGTCGCCAGAAATCGGTGATGTTGTGGGCGATGTAAGGCGCATTGAAATTGATGGGCAGGTGAAAGCCAAGCAAGAGCGCGATGCCGATGGCGATGTCGCTGTAGCCTGAAAAATCACAGTAGATTTGAATGGCGTAGCCGTAGATGCCCATTAAATTTTCGAAGCCTGAATAGTTGAGTGGATTGTCAAAAATGCGATCGACAAAGTTTACGGAGATGAAATCAGAGATGACTATTTTTTTGAAAAGTCCGGTGATGATGAGAAATACAGCGCGTCCAAAATCTTCTTGACTAACGTTGTACTTCTTGTTGATTTGCGGCAAAAAATCGGCAGCGCGCACGATGGGTCCTGCTACCAATTGCGGAAAAAAGCTGATGAAAAAACCAAAATCCCAAATGTCTTCGGCTGGCTTGATATTGCCGTAGTATACGTCAATGGTATAGCTTAGCGTTTGAAAAGTAAAAAAGGAAATGCCTACGGGCAAAATGATTTTGTGAATATCGTAAATCGTTCCAAAGTGAACATTGGAAAACTCGTGAAAGAAATTTACCGCTGTCAGATGGCTATTGAAAATACTGTTGATCGTGTCAACGAAGAAATACGAATATTTAAAAAATGCGAGCAATCCAAGGTTTACAATCAGGCTGACAATGAGCAATAATTTTTTGGCGTTGCGGCTTTTGGCGCTAAATATTTTTAGAGAAAGATAGTAGTCAAGAAGGGTTGAAAAGACCAAGAGCACAAAAAAAAATCCACCCGATTTGTAATAAAAAAAGAAGGAGAAAAGCATTAGGTAGATGGCGCGTGCCTTGAATTTATTGTATATGAAAACATAGCCCGCAAGCAGTACCAAAAAGAAGATCCAGAAACTGTAATTACTAAATATCATCGGGTCTTTAGGGTCAACTTTAAAAATATTTCGGAGGATGGTGGGGAATGAATTTTCTTTTTTCACCACCTCCTTGTGCATCTTCCAGCCTTTGGTGTGTTCATCGTATCCTGCTGCCAATGCGTTGTAAAACAACATGCCTTGCATTTGGTAGCCTTTGTCAGTGAAGTGCACTTTGTCGGCATTGCCCATCCCTGCTGCAAACCATTTGTCCATGGACTCAACACCACCCATAATTTTTAGTAAATCCCATATCGCACAATTGTGTTTTTTTGCGAGTGCGATAATGCTTTTTCGCGCTTTTACACTTTCCTTGATAGTGAATTTTCGGTTGCGCTTTACATCACTCGGCGTAGTCAGTAAAATACTGGCATTGGGCAGCACTTTTCTGATGGAAGTGAGCAAACTATCGTAGTGTAAATAAAATAGTGAATCGTTGAAGTTGGTGGCATAAATATCGTTGGTGCCGAGCGATAAAATGATGAGATCGGGTTGGTAGTATTTTGCTTGTTGCGCTAAACTTTTACAAGCGAGAAATGAACTTACGCGCGCACCGTTTATGCCCAATTCGCTATAAGCAATGCCTGGTATATTGTTTTCTAATATGAGCGCTTGCAAAGTAAAGGGGAGCAGCGAAGTGCTGTCTTTTTTACGAATGCCCAAAAGAAGTGTATCGGATAATTTATCGAAAATAAATGTTTGTGCGCCCTGCGCCGAATCAATGCTGCTCGACAATAATTTACTGCCGATGGATGAAGCAGAGAGTATGTGTTGAAAGTGCTGGGGCTGAAAAAGAACCGTTAATTTATTGTGGTAGTAATTGTCGAAAGAGCGGTTGTTGCACCATACTTTTACAAATAGCGAATCACTGAGGCTCGACAAGTTGATGCCTGATAGTCCCCAATTGCAGGTGGTGTCAGGGTAAATGCAGCGCTGGGTCGTCCAGTTTCCGTTGAAGCGAATGCCATAGTTGAGTGGACCATTGCTCTTGCTCATGGAGTAAGGAAAAACGATACCGCGCGCTGTGGTACCGCAATCAAAATGTTCGTGAAACAGTGCGCGTGTGCTGGCCGACCAAAACCCTGCTTGCACTTGTGAATCGCCAATGTGCAGTATTTTTACCTGTCCGTTTTTCTGCGAGTCATAATTCCACAATTTATCGTAGAAATGCGCCATGGTGCTGCTGTCTTTCACCATTATTTTGTTTGCCGCGTAGTCAATGAAGTCGAAGCGCCACAAGGTATCAACGCCATGTTGTGCGAAAGAGCACAAAGGCAGCAGTAGTAGCAATAGCGGTTTAATATTAATAGGTTTCAAGTGCATTGAATTCATTGTAATCGTTCAAGATAGCATTTGCGAGCTTACTGCCAACAATATTTGCACCACGCCATGAAAAATGCGTGTAGTCTTTTTCGGCAAGTGGAGGTTTTGCATTCACCCATTCGGCCATCGTGTTGGCGCCGCCCATGACTTGGTAAAGATCCCAGAATGCGCAGCCAGTCAATCGCGCCGCTTCTTTTTGTGCATCTCTTATTTTTTCAATATTGGGGTAGGAGGCAAAGTCTGTTTCTTCTTTTCGGCACATATCGGAAACACCAACAATGAGGATTGCTGCGCCTGGAGCCAATTTTTTGAGCAAATTGATTTGTTGTACCACCATGTTTTGATACCAGCCATAGTCGTTTAAAACGGTGGGCACTACATTAACGCCGAATTCGTAAATGATGAGGCCCACATTGAGTTTTTTAATTTGTTGTTGCAGGGACAATCTGTTCATTTTTCCAAACTCAGTCCCTGAACTGCCGCGCATCGAGATGTTGTCAACGGCGATGCCCGACTTGCAATCGAGGGAAATACCATAGATATCGGGACTCTTATCACCCGAGAAGTCAAAGCGCAAACCATGTTTGCCGAATCCTTTGTAGATCCACTTGAAGTTCACCGCGCCAGAGTCAGCGGGTAAAATGCCGTGCTGCAACAAGGTGGTGTCAGAGGTAAGGGTATAAAAAAAGTCGGCTGGCGCATTGCCATAGAGCAATGATATTTGTTCAAATTGCTGGGTACGTTGGTAGGTTTTTTCATTGCGTGACAGCGAAATGGCCGCCCCTTTGTCATCGCCTGTCGTCGTCCAGCGACAGTAGTTTCCAAGTACACCGTATTTGTTGTGTGGTGGCGCAATGCTGGCGCGTACCACGCTGTATTTGTTCCATACCCCACTTGTGCTGCGGCGAATGTTTTTTCTGTCGTAGCCAGGGTCGGTAATGGAAAGATAGCCCACGCCACAGCCGCCAAATTTTTCTTGTAGCATCGAGCGCAGCACTCCACTGATGCGGTCGCCTTCAATTTGTGAATCGCCAAAGTGCAGCACTCTGACCAATTGCCCTTCTTTGATTTGTTCAATTTTTTTATAGAAACCAATGAGTGCATTTTCTAGATCATTGGGGTGAACGATGCGTGCTTCGGCCATAGAGGCGGAGTCTTCAGGCAGAGCGCTGTTCCATTGCAGCGAATCTTCTGATAAGATTGCCGTTTGGTAATTGTTGGCCATTTTTTCGATGCGCAATGCCGTGCTGTCTTCTACTTTAGCGGCGAAATAGTCGCGCACCGATGGAAATTTGATACTGAGGTTGTCGCTGATCGCGATGCCTTCCTTTGGAAAAATAGTGGAAATGCCGAGGAGCAGCAAATTGACGAGTAGGATGTACCACAGTATTTTTAAGGGCTTGTGCATTTTAGTGCGTGACTTCTTTGTACTTGTAAATTTCTTTTTCTTCGCGGCGGAAGTGAAGCGCTTCGCCGGGCGGAAGTACAAGCAGCATGCTGTCTCCCTCGGCTACATGTATGCGCTGTTTGTTGTACCGCGGATTGAGCAGCACCAAATCGCTTTTTGCGATGTTCAGCACTTTTGAAATTTGCTCAAAGCTCAGCGACTTTGTGAGTTGCACGCTGTCGAGAGCGGCTGCACTGAACTTTGGCGACGAGCCATTGATTCCGTAGGAGTAGGCGTAAGTGTATACAAAGGCGATACCCATAAAGGCCGGAATGTGATCTTTACTTGTGGCCGACAAAAAGGGAAGTAAATCCCAATAATTTTTTTTCCCGCCGGAGGCTTTGATGGCTTTGTCGATGGTGCCTGACCCCGATCCGTAGGCGGCCATTACCAGTAGCCAGTCGCCGTATATCTTGTACAATTTAGTGAAGTAGGCGCATGCCGCTTTGGTACTGAGTAAGGGATCTTTTCGGTCGTCAACATAGCTGTTCACTTTCATTCCCAAAGCCTGTGCGGTGCCGGCAGTAAATTGCCAAAGGCCATAAGGACCTTTTTCGGAGCCAGCTGAGGGGTTTAGTCCCGATTCGCGAATGGTAATGTATTTGAGTTCAGTGGGTAAGTTGTTTTTGCGCAATTCTGCTTCTATCATTGGAAAGTAGAGTGGCGCTAGACCAAGTGCGCGTGAAATCACGCTTTTTCCTTTTGTGCTGTAATAGGTGATTTTTTGTTTTACTGCGTCGTTAGAAGAAAATTGAATTTCTGATTTCGCGTTCAGTTGCGCTATGCGCTGTTTTATATTCAGTGAGTCTGAAACTGAAAAGAGTGACAGCGGAAAAATCAAACAAAGAAGGAGATAGCAAGCATTGCGTCTCGTCATAATTGGAGGGGCTAAAATAAAAAGGCTGCCGTGGTGGCAGCCTTTGAATTAATCCTTTTTTTTCTCAACGCCGCTGTTGTCGACTCCGTCTTTAGCGTCTTTGAATTCTTTCATTCCTTTGCCAATGCCTTTCATTAGTTCAGGTATTTTTTTGCCTCCGAATAGTAAAACAACAATCAATAAGATTACGATTATTTCGGTCATTCCTAATTTTCCCATAATTCAAGTATTAATTTGGTAAAGGTAATAAATTATTGAAATAGGAGAGCGGATTTCAGTATTTACTAATTTCCACTCAACCATGCTGTTGGATTCAGCAATTGTTCGCCTTTCCATATTTCAAAATGCAGTTCTGTTTTACCGTCTTCGGGATTGGTTTTAATGATGCCCAGTTCGCCTTTTGTGGTAACGTCTTCTCCTTTTTTAACGCTAACGTTGTCGAGGTTTGAGTACATGGTGTAATATTCACCGTGCTTGATCAACACCGCGTATTTGTCGCCTGGCAAAACAATGATTGCAGCCACTTTTCCTTTGAACACAGCGCGTGCGCGAGATCCTCTGGAGGAGATGATATCGATGCCATTGTTGATCGTTTCTATATTGTCAAACACTTGGTGTTTGTTTTTGCCAAAGTTTTGTGACACTGTGCCACGGTCAACCGGCCAAGGAAATTTCTTTTGATTCGCAGAAAAATTTTGTGAAAGCTCTTTTTCAGCGGGTGTCATTGCAAATGCTCCTGCCTTGTTGGTTGTTTTGGCTGTTTCTTCTGAAATAATTTTTTTGATGGCTGCGGCAAGTTGATCTGCTTCGCGTTTTTTGTTGTTGATTTGCTTTTTGATTTGGTCTTGTTTCTTGCGCAGGTCGTCGTACACTTCCTCTTTTTCTCTTTTTTCGTCGGAAAGCTTTATTTTCTCGTTGTTTTCCTCGCCGAGCAAATCTTCTTTTTCTCGTTTTGTTTTCTCCAGCTTAGTGATTTCTGATTTTAGCTGCACGCGCTTGCCACTGATGATGAGCGCTTGTTTTTTGCGGTAAGAGGTAAGGTCTTTCAAATATTTCCAGCGTTTGTATGCTTTGTTAAAGTTATCAGATGAAAGCAGAAAGATCAGTCGGTCGGTTGATTTGCGCACTTTGTAGGCGTAGCGCAACATTCGGATGTAGTGCTTTTTTAAATTTTGTAAGTCGCGGTCGAGGTGTTTCACCACGCCTTGTTGTGTTTGTATGCCTCTGTCTACTTTGCGGATTTCGTGGTGAATGTTGCCGATCAACTGTTCACGTGAACTTATTTTTTTGTTGAGGATGATGAGTTGAAATTCAGTTTTTTGTTTCGTCAACTGTGTTTGTTTGTGCATGGTATTGAGTTCCATGAGCTCTTTCTCAATAGCATTCTTTTTTTTGTTGAGTTCACCCTGGCTTTGTCCTTGAACATTGGTGAGTCCGAGGAAAAACAAAAAAAAGGCGCCCAAAAACTTACTTGATCCGAACATATTCTTTTGGAATTGAAATCTTGACATCGAGCGGCGTTGTACCACTTTCTATTTTTGAAAAATCTGCTTTTAATTTTTTTGGTTTCGCAGTAGCGCTTTGCAAATTCACTTCCATTTTTTTGGGGAAGGGAAAAGAGCCGTCTTGTCGACTTAGATAGAGAATATCGAGAATGTATTTTTGCAACGGATCTTGAAAGTATACGCGCTCCACATGAGCAGTGTCGCTGCTGAGAAATATTGCATTGATGTTTTGTGTGCCATTGAAAAAGCTGCCTGTTTCCAGGGTATTTCCTAGGCTGCTTTTGCTCGGACTGCAGTAGATGTGTTGGTTATTTTCTGTACTAGCACTGTATGTGTTTTCAGCAAAAATAGGCACAAAATTTCCGGTCAGCAAGGCTTGAAATTGCGCAAAACTGATGTCGGTTTTTAGCGAATCTTTGAAGAAGGAATAAGAACCATTGTAGTATTTTCCTTGTAGTTTATCGATGAACAAAACGCTGTCTTGTGTCAGTAAAACTTTCACAACATTGAAGCCCAATTTGGAAATGGAAATCCAAATAGCACTGTCTTTTTTCATGCGAAATGAAGCATTGAAACTCACCTGCTCGTTGCCCAAATCTACATTGGCATCGAAGCGTCCTTTGAGCCACAAAAAGTCGAGGTTATTTTGCCGCGCTACGGCAGCCAAAGAATCTTCTTTTTTGGCTTTATAACCAGTGTTGCGCTGTTTTTTGCTGCCGTGGCAAGCTGCCATGACTAGAGCTATCATTGTGATGAACAGGAGGCGGATATAATGTTGCGGAAATTTCATTTATTCGAAATATTTTTGCTGTGTGATTTTACGGTCGATCAAGTTGCTGGCACCTGATCCTGTAGTTTTAGCCTTGTTCCAATAGAGCAGGGCTTTTGTTTTTTCACCACTTTGAATGTATGCATCGCCAATGTGTTCGAGTATAGTGCCACTTTCGCCTCCGCCGTGATTTTCAGCTTTGAGTAGCCACAATAATGCATCACTGTATTTTTCTTCTTGAAAGAGAATCCAACCATAGGTGTCTTCAAACGAAGCGTTATCAGGCGACAGTTGATTGGAGCGCTTGGACATGTCGGCGGCTTTTCCCAATTTTTCTTTGCGCAGCGACAAGTAGTACGCATAATTGTTGAGCACGTAAACATTGTTGGCATCGTATTCGAGCGCTTTGTCAAAGTATTCATCTGACTTGTTAAAATCTTTTGTTTCGTTGTAGAGATCGCCAAGAGTTGAATAGAATTGAGCTTTCATCACCTTGTTGCCAGCTACCAAATTGGCGCCGTCAGAGAGGGCTTCAATGGCCTCTGTTGTTTTTTTGAGCTGAACCGCTGCTATGCCTTTGTACCAATACAATTCGGCTTGCGATGGAAAATAGTCAAGGGCCAGCGTTGCTTCGTCAAATAGTTTTTGAAAGTCTTTGTTTTCGGCGTCAATAGCGAGAATGTTGCGCCACACCAAGTATTTGTCGGGTTCGAGGTCGCGCGCCTTTCTGAATTTTTCTAGCGCCTGCGCATTCATATTGTCGCGGTAGTAGAAGTCGCCATATATAGCATAACTCTTGGCATCGTTGGGATGTGCTTGTTGCAGGCCTTCTAAAAGTTGAAATACTTTTACTGTAAGCACGCTGTCGCCTTTGCTTGATTTGTAGTAATTCATGAGCATTTGAATTTTTGAATCGATGTTCAGACTCGGATTTTCAAAAGCGTTTTGAAGGTATTGGAAAGCCTTTTCTTTATTTCCTTTTTTAAAGTAATAATCGGCCAGTGAAAGCTGCGTTCCAGGCTCAGAAGGATCAATTTTTGCTGCATTTTCATAGAGAGCTATTGCTTCCACATCTCGACCCAAAAGTTGCAGATAGTCGCCTAGCATTAAAATTGTTTTGGTGTTTTTGGGCTGTGCGCTGATGAGTTTTTGCAATTCAATGATTGCTTTTTCGCTGTTGTTTATTTTTGCGTAGAGTTTGTGTTTTTGAACCGACATTTCTTCGGTGATGCCTGTTTTGACTTCCGCCCTATTGTAGGTTTCTATGGCTTTGTCGATTTTGTTGGCTTCAAGATAAACTTCTGCCAATTCAAAATAATTTTCAATGGAGGCGGGCTGCAGTTTAATGAGTTTGTTGTAGGTGTTTGCGCATTCATCGTATTGTCTCATTGCATGCGTGAGTTCGGCATACAAGGCCAAAAACCATTTGTTCTGGCCATCCATCTCCACTGCTTTTTAGCGTAGGGTACGGCAAGTTTTATTTGTCGCTGTGCTTGCATAATTCCTGCGATTTCGTAATAACAGGTGGCGCAAGTGGGATCAATTTTGATGCAGTGCGCGAATCCATTTATGGCTTCACTATTGCGACCGAGCATTTTGTCACGGTTGGCATCAATAAAAGTGCCTGTGAAATTAAGGCGGTCATTTTCGTTCAACACACTTTCTTTTCCGCTTGCCATCTTTGCGTTCTTGCAACCTGCGAGAACAATTAGAATAGAAAGAAGAAGCAAACGAAAGTGCATGGAATTAATTTTCAGTATTGTAGTCGCCTATGCTGAGTTCACGGGATTTTCCGTTGATCTCGACAAAGTTGCCGACCATTGAATTTTTAATGTTAGATTGATTTATTTTTGTATTTTTTTGCACAATGGAATTGCTGATCACACTATTGCTGATTTTTGTGTTTTCGCCAATGGAAACATGCGGACCAACGACAGAGTTTACCAGCTCAACACCGTCGGCGATGTAGCAAGGCTCAATGACGATGGAGTTTTCATTTTTAAAATTTCCTTTCAACTCTTTGCTGCCTTTGTGAAATTCTAATTCGCGTTGGTTTGCGTTTACCGTTGCGTTTTTGTTGCCGCAGTCAAGCCATTCGTCAACTTTACCAGGTGAGAATTTGAGTCCTTTTTGTTTCAATGCCTCTAAAGCATTGGTGAGTTGGTATTCGCCATTTTCTCTCAGGTCATTGTCGATGATGTGTTGAATTTCGTGCTTGAGCTGATCTCCGTCTTTCACGTAGTAAATGCCGATGATGGCTAAATCAGAAACAAATGTTTTTGGTTTTTCAACGAAGTCGGTGATGTGGTTGTTGGCATCTAATTTCACAACGCCATAGGCACTCGGGTCGGCAACGCTGTGCACCCAAATGATTCCATCGGCAGCGCTATCAAGCTTAAATGTTGCGCGAAACAGTGTATCGGCAAATGCCACAATTACATTTCCTTTCAAGCACTCTTTAGCGCAGTAAATGGCGTGACCGGTGCCGAGCGCTTCGGTTTGGTAAAATATTTTTCCTTTTGCACCAATACTTTCAGCGATGGCGATGAGTTCTTTTTCAACTTCTTTTCCGAAGTCACCAATGACGAAGGCAATTTCATCTACTTTTTCAGTGCACACCTTTGCAAGGTCTTCTACCAAGCGCTGAACGATCGATTTTCCAGCAACTGGAATTAATGGTTTTGGAACTGTGAGGGTATGCGGTCTCATTCTTTTACCCATACCTGCCATTGGAACGATAATATTCATGTTTTTGTTTTTTTGGCTCTTGCCGTGTTACTTTTATTTCACTCCTGTATGTCCAAATCCACCTTCTCCGCGGGTGGTAGACTGCAGTTGATTTGTTTCTTGCCAAGTGATTTGTTTGAATTCAGCAACGACCATTTGCGCTACTCTCTCGCCATCTTCAACGATAAAATCTTGCGCCGATAGATTGACGAGCAACACGCCTATTTCGCCTCTGTAGTCGGCATCAATAGTGCCGGGCGAATTGAGCACCGTCACTCCTTTTTTGTAGGCCAGGCCGCTGCGTGGACGAATTTGTGCTTCACAATTGTGTGGCAATTCGATGAAGAGTCCTGTTGGAATTAATGCGCGTTCCAAAGGCTTCAACAACACAGGCGCCGATAGATTGGCGCGCAAATCCATGCCTGCAGCGTGCAGCGTTTCGTATTTGGGCAAGGCATGTTTTGATTGGTTGATGATTTTTACTGCAGTCATTTTGTTGCTTCTTGGGTTGGCCTCTAAATTATCACTTTTTTTGGTCTTTCTAAAATGTACACTGTTGCCAAATATACTAAGAGGATCAAGGTGTTGACGATGTATTTGTAAAGTCCTGAATTCATGTCTAAAAGATTATTTACGCCCACCAGAGCCACAGCCAGTAGCATGTAAAAAGCGATTCTTTTCAGCGGATATTGCACAGGATAATACTTTTGTCCTAGGACATACGAAATCACCACCATAATGAAGTAGCACGCGAAGGTCACAATTGCCGCGCCAAAGTAGCCTTTGCCGGGATACAGATTTTCAAAAACAGGAATTAAAACAATGTTGCCAACCAAGGTGAGTATGCTGCCCACGCCTGAGATGATGGCGCCATAGTAAGTTTTTCCGCTGAGTTTGTACCAAATGGAAAGGTTGTAATAAATACCAAAAAATACGGCGCTCATTAGTAGATAGGGTAGTATGAACAATCCTTCGAAGTACGCGTCATTTCTAATAAAATGCTTGATGAAATCGATGTAAAGCAGTATGCCCAAGAATCCAACGCAAGTGGCGATGGTGAAATATTTAAGTACGTCGGAGTAAAGTTTTTTGGCGTCTTTGTCACCACTTTTCTTGAAGAAAAATGGTTCGGCTGCATACTGATAGGCTTGAATAACCAAGGTGATCATGATGGATAATTTGTAGATGGCTCCATATATTCCAAGCTCGTGGTCGGCCATTTCTTTTGACATGATGTATGGGAAAATCAATTTGTCGAAATGCTGGTTGATCGCTCCTGCGAGGCCAACGATCAATAATGGCGAGGAATAAACGATAAGTTTTTTCCAGAGCACGAAATTGAAAGTCCATTGGTGTTTCACGATTTCAGGCAACAGCAATACAAGTGTGACAAGTGACGCGATGAGGTTGGAGATGAAGACATAACGCACGCCAGAATGCGGGTCGTAAACCAAATCCATAAAAGTATTGAGCCATTGGTAGTTGTATTTTCCTGTAATGTAGGGACAAACCACATAGTAGAAGAAGTTCAATCCGATGTTGATCAGCAAGCTGAAAATTTTGATGAAGGCGAAGCGAAAGGCTTTTTCCTTCATCCGCAAGCCCGCGAAGGGAATGGCCGTCATTGCATCGAGACCTACAATCAATCCGAGTAAAACAATATAGTCTTGGTGGTCAGGGTACTTGATGGCGTTAGCCAATTCTGCTGAAAAGTAAACTAGCGCCGCGACAAAAAGCAAAGAGGAGCAGAGCAGTGAAATAAAAGCGGTGGAATACACCGCTTCTCTATCGGCTTCATTGTTGGAAGTAAAGCGAAAAAATCCGGTTTCCAACCCGTAGGTAAAAAAAATAATAAGCATGGCCACCCACGCGTAGGTGTTGGTGACAACGCCAAACTGCTCAACCGAAAAAATACTTTTATCAGTATACAGTGGCGTCAATAATAAAAAGTTAGCCACCCTTGCAAGGATGCTGCTGAGGCCGTAAACGGCGGTTTGACTGGCTAATTTTTTTATTGCGCTCATTAATCATGTACCACGAACGGGATGTTTTCGTAGGAAGTTCCATTTGAAACTTTTACGAAATACAGGCCTTCGTTTAGGGCAGTCGAAGATATGTTTATTCTGTTGTTTTCGCCAATATTTTGCGACAGAGATTGGAGCAAGCACTTCTTTTCCTAAAAGATCAATTACACTTACCAAGATTTTACCTGAAGTATTGCCCACATTGATTTCTAAGCTTGCGTCGCTGTGTGTTGGCTTGGGATACACTTTCGATATCAAAGATTGATTGTTTATATTTTGTACTGAATTGTTCTGTTGCAAGATTTGGAGTGTATTGTTTGTGATGAATGGCGCATCGCTGTTCATTGCAATTACTGCCCTGTTATTGATTTTTGTTCCAACAGGTAGGTTTTCTTGCAGTAAAACAGTGAAAGTAATTTGGCTTTCCGACTGAAAAGGAAAATTTTGAAGATTAACATCAGTAAAAAGAAATACAATTAAGCCATTTGTACAAACGGTCATCTTACACGGCAATCGTCCTACTGCTTCGTTAATCGAGTTTAAATTAAACAGTTTGGGGTTTAAAGTGTCTGAAATGCTAATCAGTGACACCTCTGTTTCAGATGTGTTTTTGAAGTGAATGGTGTACTCAATGGATTTTGTATTAAGCGGAATTTCGCCGTCGTTGAGTGATGATTCCAGGTAATTTTGAGCATGCAGAGAAGCATTAATCAAAATAGAAAGCAAAAATAATTTTTTCATAGAAGCAGATTTAGATTTCTACTCCCGAGACAAATGCTTTTGTGCTTCCGCTGCCTGTACAATTAGTTTTTAAATGACTGATTTACAGATTAAAAATTTGCTTTTCTTTTTTCAAGAAAGGCTGTGGTGCCTTCTGTAAAGTCTTTGGTGCCGAAGCTTTCGCCAAACAAACGAATTTCCTCTGCAAAGCCATTGCGGCCATCTTCGTAATTTGCATTTAGGGCTTTGATGGCTGAACTCAAAGCCATAGGTGAGTTTTTGATGATTTTTTTGGCGAGTTCTGTCGCTGTGTTAAGCAGGTCGCTTGGATGCACCACATGATTTACTAAGCCATAATGCAAGGCTGTTTTAGCGTCAATCATTTCGCCGGTCAAAACCATTTCAAAAGCTTTTGATTTTCCTATCAACTGCGGCAAGCGTTGGGTTCCACCATAACCCGGAATCAATCCTAAACTCACTTCGGGCAAGCCCATGCGTGCGTTTTCAGAGGCTACGCGAAGGTGACAAGCCATGGCGAGTTCTAAACCACCACCAAGCGCAAAACCATTAACCGCTGCGATGATGGGTTTTGTGAAATTTGCGATTTTATCGAACAGTATTTTATGTCCTTCTGCGCTTAATTTTTTTCCTTGTTCGCTGTTGAACTTTGCAAATTCTTTAATGTCGGCGCCTGCCACAAAGGCTTTTTCGCCTGAACCAGTGACGATAATGGCGCGGCAAACGGTGGATTTTTCTAATTGATCAAAAGCCGCGCTCAACTCGGCGATGGTGGCTTTGTTGAGGGCGTTAAGTTGTTGCGGACGAATGATAGTGATGAAAGAAATACTTTCTTTACTGCTCACCAAAATGTTTTTAAAATCCATGGTATTTGTCGTTTGGGTTGAATTAAAGTGATGGATCAATAGCTAAAGCACTTTGGGGAATTGACAACAAAGCTTTCGTTGTAATTCCCTAAAGTTTTTTTATTTTCTGCCTTTGCTTATTTCTTCAGCTGCAAGTGCCGATGCACCAATGATACCGGCATTTGCGCCTGGAAGCAACGAGGGCAACAATTTCACTTTTCCTTTGAACATACTGAGCATGAATTCGTTCATGTATTTTTCAGCGGGCACAAAAAGTTCACTGCCAGCGCGGATCATTCCGCCATAAAGCACAATGGCTTCGGGACGTGTAATGGCTACAAGATTGGCCAAACCGAGACCCAGCTTTTTTGCTGTGTAGTCAAATATTTCTTTGGCTAACTTGTCTCCATTTTTTGCGGCTTCACCAACCAATTTCCCGGTGATATTCTCTTTGCCAACTTCCTTTAAAATAGAATCTCCTTGATAGTTGTCGGCCATTTGTCGCGCGGTATTTACCAAGCCCGTTACAGATGCATATGTTTCTAAACAACCGTATCTGCCGCAGTTGCAAAGACGTCCGTTTTCTTCAATGATGATGTGGCCGAGTTCTCCGGCGAAGCCGTCCTGGCCATATACCATTTCGTCGTTGACTACAATTCCTGATCCCACACCTGTTCCCAATGTCACCATGGCAAAGTCGCGCATTCCTTTGGCGGCACCAAACAATTTCTCGCCCAGTGCAGCAGCATTGGCGTCGTTGGTGATGAAAGTGGGCAATCCAGTTCTTTTTTCAACTTCTTTTTTCAAGGGCAAATTGCCTTTCCACAATAGATTTACGGCGTCTTCTACCAAGCCAGAATAATAGTTGGCATTTGGTGCGCCAATACCGACACCAAGGCATTTGAATTCTTTGTTAGCGTTGACGAGTTTCATGATTTCATCTGATAGTGCGTCAACGTACAATTCAAAAACAGGGTAGGCTGTTGTTGAAAGATGAGAGTAAGCGATTACTTCTCCTTTTTCGTCTACCAAACCAATTTCAGTGTTGGTGCCTCCGATGTCAATTCCAATGGTGTATTTCATTTGCGGTTGTTTTATTTTTTAAATGCGATGTAAAAACAAGTTCCTTTATCGAGTTGTGATTCAAACCAAATGTTGCCGTCCATTCCTTCCACAATCTTTTTCACCATTGCCAATCCGAGACCCATTCCCGAATTTTTCGTGGTGAAGTTAGGAATAAATATTTTTTCTCTGTCATTTTCAGAGATGCCTTTGCCATTGTCTTCGATGCGCACCACAAAAGTGTTTTTTTCGTAGGTCAGGCCAATGGAGACCTTCCCTTCTCTGTCGTGCGGAATGGCTTGCAGTGCGTTTTTAATGAGGTTGTTGAATACCCTAAGCAATTGATCTTTGTCGGCTTTTATAAGCACAGTATTGTACTCGCTTTGCATTAGCACGGTGGCGCTGTTTTCATTTGAATACAATTCCACACAATTGCGCAACACGCTTACCAAGTCAACATCTTCTATAACAGGATCTGGCATTTTTGCAAAATTTGAAAATTCGGTAGCGATGCCTGAAAGCGTGTCGATTTGTTCAATCAAACTGTTGCTAATGCGCTGCAAGCGAACTTCAAACTCTTCGTGAGGTAGGTCTTTCCACAGCCGGTTCAAATGTTGCACATGAAGTTTCATGGGCGTTAGCGGATTTTTTATTTCGTGTGCGACTTGCTTTGCCATTTCGCGCCAAGCGCCTTCGCGCTCTGATTTAGCAAGGCGTTCGGCGCTGTCGCTCAATTCGTTTACCATACGGTTGTATGCGGCCACTAAATTTCCAATTTCGTCATTGCTTTCCCACTCAATACTTTCGTTGCGTTTGCCCAAACGCATGTTTTTCAAACGAACTTGTATTAAGCTCAGTGGTTTGGTGATGCGTGCGGATACGAAGAGAGCGGCTAAAATGGAGAACACAATTAGAAGGCCATAGATGTTGATGAGGGCCACTAAGAAGTTGGCGATCTCGTTGCTGAGTTCGTTTTGCCGCCCAAAATAGGGGAGGTTGAGGTAGCCTTCAAGTTCAGATTTTTCGTTGTAAATGGGTGTGTAAGCAGAAAGGTATTCTAGTCCTTCTATTTTTTCGAGACCGATGAAGTGGGATTGTTGTTCAAAATGGAGGACTTTGTATGCTGCGGGATCCATATTGGCAGAGACTAAACCTTCTTTAAAAATGTCGGGTCGTGAACTGGTGACCAGCTGACCCCGTGTGTTGTAAAGGCTGATGTCTGTAAAAAAAACTTTGGCATACCGGTCGAGGGTTTCTTTAATATATTCAGTGCTGTCAAAGGCGTTTTTGCGTATGAGCCGTCGCTCAACGTCGAGTTTGACCGATTTTATTTTTTCATTGATACTTTCAAAATTTTTCTTTTTGTATTGCTTGTTGATGAAGTAAATTGAACTTGCGCCGATAATGATTCCTGAAAATAGAAGCATGGTGAGCATACTCAGCTGCAAACGCATTTTGAAGTTGATTGGCAGTGTGTTTTTGCTGGAAATGGTGCGTTGACCGATGTAGGCAATGGTGGCGATGCCTGAGAGCAAAATAAAGAGGTAGGAGTAACTCGACAGCATGCGCCAAACACTCCAGTCTTCAGAGGAGATCACGATAGTGCTGTCATTATTTTGCGCATAAAGCAGGTGTTTCATGCCATTGCGCTCTATCCACTGGAATTCATTATGTTTTTTGCTGAGTATGGAGAGAATCAGTGGGTAGTTGAAGTTGCCTCGGCTGCTGACCAGTTTGCCTTTGTAGTATTTTGCGCAGGTGTAGTCGCCTTGCAATGAAGCGTTTTCATGAGCTTTGTTGGTGAGCAGTATTGGAAATCCCAGTTCGTCGGGCGTGTTTTTGGGGTAGAGTTCTAACCACGTTTCGCCCCGTGTTGCTGCAGTGATTCGTGCGCTGTAACATCCTCTTCCGTTTCTATTGTTGTGATAAAGTGTATTTGCAATGATTTCTGTGCCGGCAAAAAGTCGGTAATCGGGTGTTTTAGTGGACAAGTACAATTCGAACTTGTCCCAATATTTATTGAAGTATTTTTTTCGGAGGTAGTTTGCTAATACTGCAGAATCTTGAATGGCGGTGATCTGCTCGTCTTTTTTTAAATTTTCATTGAGTTCTAAGTACAGATATTCGGCAAAGGGATCACGCTCTGAGCCCATCACTACTGCCTTTTGTTCTCGCGTACTGCTTTCTTTTATTTCCAGGTATTTTTCTAGTGTAGCCGATATGAAAAGAGATAAAAATAGTATCAGGAAAAGGGAGGAGGTCAGGTCAAAATCAGAAAGTGCGCGAAAGACACGATGTTCCACCAAAAGCAACAGCGGCAGTATGAGCACAAGTGCCATGATATCGTCAACACCGGTGCTGTAACAAAGTAATACAGCAACAGTAAAAAATACGGTGTGGTACAGCGCAATTTTATTCCATTCAATGTTGGTGCATTTCAAAAGCGCTGCAACTTTTTTTACCAATAGAAGGTAGGCGTATAAGTAAATTAAAATAGCGAAGATGCTCGCGGTGCTATAAATGTTTGCGCTCAATATCTTTTTTGCATCAAGCACTACATTGGAGTTGAATACGAGAATCTCTATAATTTCTATGACAAGCCAAGAGCAGTAGAATAGTGTGGCGAAGGAGCCGAAATGCAACAAATATTTTTTGCCTAAGGACCAGTCTGCAATGTTGTTTTTTGGCAGTGGCGCCTCACCAATAAATATGACAGCAATAAGTAATGCTAGTGCATTTAGAAGCAAATCGCCCAAGGAAGGAAGCCATGAGGAGTAAGCAAATAGTTGCGGATCCATGATTTCACTTTGGTAGAGGTAAAAAGGGAAATGCCACAATAGCATTAGGTAACGCAGTAAGAATAGTATTCCAGCGAAGATTAGGGTTTTGAGATAGAATGGAAATGCAATGTTTAAAACGCTTGCAAAAACGCTAAAAATGAGCAGAAATAATGCAAGTATTTCTATGATTATATATGCAATACGGCTTGCGCTTTTGTTGTTACTATTGTTGCTTGGCTGCACTTGTATAGTGTTTCCGCTGAGGGATTTGAAGGGACCGTCTTTTGCTGAGACCACGATTGTCCACTCCGCAGGTAAATTCAGCTTATTTTGAAAATATGTTTTTACAAATGCATTTTCAAAAGGATGTTCCTTTTTAATGAGAAGTAGGGCAACCACAGTTTTACCCTGCTGTTGCATGCTGTATTTTTCGTAGTATCCGCCAGTTATTTTGACGAAGCCTTGAGTGGCATTAGGTATTTTTTCAATAGGATCGCCGTTGTTACCCCAAAAAGTGATTTTACTGTCTTCAAATACATAAAGGGAGATTCCATTTTCTTCTTGCAAAGTTTTGAAGTAGGCGAGCTCCTTTTGCAAGTTTTCGGCGTAGTGTGGAAGCTGGGCTTTTTTAAGTAGGAATTCTGTTTCTCTGCGAAGTAGATTTTCTTGTTCACGCAAATGTTTTTCGAAATCTTTTAGGTATTGTATTGTCTCCTCAGAAGTGTTTTGATGTGTGAATTGCAAGAAAATAAGCAGCAGCATTGATAGCGCAAAAGAGATAATCGTATGTATTTTCTTAAAGCGCATGTGCTATGGTAATTCTCATTTGGTCTTAAAAATAGAGCATAAATGGCTGAATAATATATATTATCGAATATTTATGGAGTGTAGGGTTAAATTACTTTATTGTGATTTGTACAAGCGGCTTGGTATTCTGCACTTTCTCTTTGAAGAGAAGCAAATTTGTTAAATACTGATCACAAACTTCTGGCAATCCTTTTGCATTGTCATTTTTACTTGAAATTGTTTCAACTTTATGGGATAACAGACATTTTTTTGACAGGCGCTTTAAGCACATCAAATGTGACTTGGTAGTAGTTATTTATTTGAAAGCCATGTGTATCTCCGTAACAAGGGACACCCCATTCTGGAAAAATACCTGAATTTGGAAGTGGTTTTACCTCAAAGTATTGTCCCTTATTTACCTGTGCATGTTTCACTAATTCAATAGTTTTGTCGAATGCAATAGCGTATTTATTTACGATAGGTAGATTAACAAACATTGTTTTTGCAATTAAGTATAATCCAAGCAAGTGACAAAGTATCGTTACTGTTACTATTGAAAGATTAGCAATTTTGTTTGAAGCGGTTGCTGCAGTTAAGCGTGCTTTCAGTAGCAGAAGATAGTATAGAGAGGTAAAGCAGAAAAGTAAACCACTAATATGCCAAACTCGAGGAGCATGGAAAAATCGACTGGTTGCTAAATACATCAGCAAAATATGAGCAATTGTTATTAGAATTAATGCAAGAAGTGGGTAAAGAACTTTTGCCTGTGGCAATCTTATTTTTGCAATAAATTCATCTCTTATCAGGAAACAAATTGGCACTAGAAATGCCATAACGTACAAACTTTTCCTGAACATAAAGTCGTCAAATACAATGTCAAGCGTATCGATGAACGTGGGGTTATAAAATGTGCTTTCTGCACTTATTTGTAACAACATTTTTCTGTATACTTCATTTCCTGGTGCGATCATGTATATCAATGTGGAGATAATCATAAGAATTGCGGCAACAACTTTGTGCTTGTCAAGTTTGCGGAAAACAAAGTAGTAATAGGCGCAATGTATTGTATAACAGGAAAATAGAATTAGGGCCCATGAGATTCTCGTTTGCATCATTGCAACTAAGAAAGGTGTTGCAAGCAAGGGTTTATTTCGTAATAGAAGAGAAATTGCGAATAACAAGATAGGGAACATCAATGTATATAACGCGGTAATATTCGTTGAATGCCATAGTTCGGGTATGCTTGGTGCCGAGAAGTATAATGATGATAAAATTAATGAGGCAATAAGAAAAGTATTTATTCGAGAATGTGCAATGTGAGTGATTTTCCAAAGAGTTTGAAAAAAGAAGTAAAGTGCAAAGAATTGAACTGATATGAAAATCATATAGTAGATAAATAGTGGCACGCAAAAAGCAAGATTTGTGATGAAAATGCCAATAAAACTACCTTGTTGTCCAAAGTAGAAACTAACCGCACTAGCCCATGGACCTATCGCATTTGCTGCATACGCCAATTCAAAATCGTCCATCGAGTAGCGATTGAAATAATTCAGTGTGAGATAGTAAACAGGAAAAACTAAGGCAATAATTAATTTTAGAGAATTCGCCCAAAAATGATTTTGATTCAAGAACATGTTTTAATTGTTCAATGCTTCTGCACCACCCACGATCTCTAAGATTTCGTTGGTAATCGCAGCCTGACGCGCTTTGTTGTATTGCAACGTGAGGTCTTTGGCCATTTGTTTGGCGTTGTCGGTAGCCTTGTGCATAGAGGTCATACGTGCACCATGTTCGCCCGCCATTGAATCCAACAGTGCTTTGTAGAACTGTGTTTTCAATGATTTAGGAATCAGATTCACGATGATTTCTTCTTTGCTTGGCTCAAATAAGTAGTCTTTGGTAGTTGTTTGTCCAGCGGCTAATGCACTTGGTTGAATAGGCAAGAAAGCTTCTGTTTGCACCACTTGTGTCGCTGCATTTTTGAAGGTGTTGTATACCAATTTTACTTCGTCGTATTTGCCAGAAGCGAAGTCAGCCATTACTTCCAAAGCGATTGCAGAAGAGTTGTTAAAGTTTAGCGCATTGAAGATGTCGGTTTTAACGGCTGCCACAGGGATATTTCTTGTTTTGAAAAAGTCGCCTGCTTTTTTGCCGATGCACAAAATCTCAACATTGCCTTGGGCATTCCATTCAGCGTATTCTCCTTTCAGTAAAGTCAAAATGTGTTTTGAAATAGAAGAGTTGAAACCTCCGCACAATCCGCGATTGGATGTAACAGCGATAATCAAAACTTTTTTAACAGGGCGTAATTTTGAGAAAACACCACCTTCGATATCATCAGATCCGCCAGAGACATTGCTCAAAATTTCCTGCAATTTTTCAGCGTAAGGACGCATTTGCGTTACCGCATCTTGCGCTCTTTTCAACTTAGCAGCCGACACCATTTTCATGGCGCTGGTGATCTGCATTGTAGATTTAATTGAAACGATTCTGCTTCTGGTTTCCTTAAGATTTCCCATACTTGTATGTTCAAAGTTCAAAGATCAAAGTTCAATGTTTTCAGCGCAATGCGAACATTGAACCATAAACATTGAACGCTGACCTTCTGTATTATTTTGCGAATTTATCAGCTAATTGGTTGGCCACTTTCGTCAACACTTCAACCACTTCGTCAGTCAGTTTACCTGCTTTGATGAGGTTTAAAGAATCTTTGTGAGACGCTTCCAATATGCCTAAATATTCTTCTTCAAATTGTTTCACTTTTGCGATTGGCACTTTCACCAATAAACCGTTGGTTCCAGCAAAGATGATAGCTGCTTGTTTCTCAACAGTCATTGGAGAGTTTTGACGTTGTTTCAAAATCTCTACGTTGCGCGCACCTTTGTCGATTACCCCTTTCGTAGTTGCATCTAAGTCAGATCCAAATTTAGCAAATGCTTCCAACTCGCGGTATTGTGCTTGGTCAAGCTTCAAAGTACCAGCGATTTTTTTCATCGACTTGATTTGAGCGTTACCACCCACACGTGATACAGAGATACCAACGTTGATAGCCGGACGAACACCTGCGTTGAACAAGTTCGACTCCAAGAAAATTTGTCCGTCGGTGATTGAAATTACGTTTGTTGGAATATATGCAGAAACGTCACCCGCTTGTGTTTCAATGATTGGCAAAGCAGTCAAAGAACCACCGCCTTTTACCAAGTGTTTGATAGAAGCAGGAAGGTCATTCATGTTTCTTGCGATTTCGTCAGATGAGTTTACTTTCGCTGCTCTTTCTAGTAATCTAGAGTGCAAGAAAAATACGTCACCAGGGTAAGCCTCACGTCCCGGTGGTCTTCTCAACAATAGAGAAACCTCACGGTAAGCTACTGCTTGTTTCGACAAGTCATCGTAAACGATCAAAGCAGGATTACCCAAATCTCTAAAGTACTCACCAATTGCAGCACCCGTAAATGGAGCGTAAAATTGCAAAGGCGCAGGATCAGAAGCGGTAGCGGCTACTATAACGGTGTAAGCCATTGCACCTGCTTCTGTTAATGTTTGTAATGTATTGGCAACGGTTGAACCTTTTTGGCCAATCGCTACATAGATACAATATACTGGGTTTCCAGCTTCGTAAAATTCTTTTTGGTTGATGATGGTGTCAATGGCAACAGTTGTTTTACCAGTTTGACGGTCACCGATGATCAACTCACGCTGACCTCTACCTACTGGGATCATCGCGTCAATTGCTTTGATACCTGTTTGCAATGGCTCGTTTACCGGTTGACGGTAAATTACACCAGGTGCTTTTCTTTCCAATGGCATTTCGTAAAGGTCACCAGTGATTGGACCTTTGCCGTCGATAGGCTCACCCAAAGTGTTGACTACTCTGCCCACCAAACCGTATCCTGCCTTAACAGAAGCGATTTTGCGTGTTCTTTTTACAGTAGCGCCTTCTTTGATGCCTTTAGAGCTACCCAACAATACCAAACCTACATTGTCTTCTTCGAGGTTTAATACGATGGATTGGAGTCCGTTTTCGAATTCCACTAACTCACCTGATTGAACATTATTCAAACCGTACACACGGGCGATACCGTCACCGATTTGCAATACTGTTCCTACTTCTTCCAAGTCGGCTTGTGTTTTAAGACCAGAAATCTGTTGTCTTAAAATTGCCGATACTTCTGCTGGATTAACTTCTGCCATTTTTATAATTGTTTATTGTAGTTCGTTATTAAAATTCTGGTATATAAGGATTGTCACTAAAATCTCTTTTTAGTTTTTCCAATTTTGCTTTTACTGAGGTGTTGATTTGTTTGTCACCTACTTTAATGATGAATCCACCAATAAGTGAAGCGTCGTGTTCTTCAGTAATTTCAATTTCACTGTTGTACGAAGCTTTAACCAAAGCTTTCACTTTTGTTTTTACGCTTTCGCTAACACCGCTCACTGAAGTGATAACAGTGCGCAAAATGTTTTTGTGCGTATAGTATTGGTCTATAAAAGAAGTGGCAATGTCTTTCAATAGGCCTTCTCTTTTTTTAGCGCTTAAGATCATTAAAAAAGAAAGCGTCAAGGCAGTTACTTTGCCCGTGAAAATAGCTTTCAGTATGTCTTGTTTTTTGTCGGTTTTAACAACCGGGCTTTCCAACAGCAATTGCAAGTCTTTCGATGCTTTGCAGATCGATTGAATCATTTGCATGTCGGCATACACCTTCTCCAACTCCCCTTTTTCAAGAGAAAGTTCGATTACCGCTTTTGCGTATCTTATTGCTGCTCTGGATTGCATAATTAATTAAGATTTACGTCGTCTACCAAAGTATCCATCAATGCTTGTTGCTTGCTTTTGTCGGCCAATTCATGACCCAAAATTTTCTCCGATATTTCAATGGATAAAACAGCTACTTGGTTTTTCAACTCAGTGATGGCTTTTTGTTTTTCGTTTTCGATGCTTTTTTTAGCGTCTTCCAAAATTTTGCTTGCTTCTTTTTTCGCCGTTGTTTTTGCATCGCCCACAATGCTGTCTTTTGCAGTGCGCGCTTCTTTTAAGATGATGTCACGTTCTTCACGTGCTTCTCTTAAAATTTGCTCGTTTTGAGAAGTCAGTTGTTCCATTTTAGCTTCAGCAGCTTTCGCACCATCTATTGCGTTTTGAATTTTTTCTTCTCTTTCATTAACTGCTGATATAATTGGCTTCCAAGCAAATTTTCTCAAAAGGATTACAAGTCCTAAAAACAAAATGGTCTGCCAAATAAATAAGCCTGTTGAAAATTCCCCTAACAATGTTTCCATATATATAAAACTTTAAAAAATTCTTCAATTTAAATTATTTTCCAAGTCGAAACCAACCGTTTCGACTTGGAAATAATTAGGATAAATTAAGCTGCGAAAAGCGCTGCGAAACCGATACCTTCGATCAACGCTGCTGCGATCAACATAGCTGTTTGAATTTTGTTAGCCGCTTCAGGGTTTCTTGCGATACCTTCCATTGCTTTACCTCCGATTAGTCCGATACCTAATCCAGCGCCGATTACGATTAACCCTGCGCCTACGATGTTTGGAATTGCCATAAAATATATAATTAAAATTAAACTACTCTTTTACTTATTAATGGTGTGCTTCTTCATGATGGTGCTCTTCACTAGCTGCTCCAAAATAGAGAGCAGAAAGCATAGTGAAGATGTATGCTTGCAAGAAGGCCACTAATAATTCTATTAAATTAAGGAAGAAAGACAAACCTAAAAAGGCTCCTTTTGCTCCCCAATTTTCGAACAAATACATAATAGCGATGATGCTCATCAAAACAATGTGTCCCGCTTTTATATTAGCGTACAATCGAATTAATAAAGCAAAAGGCTTAATAATAACACCAAGTAGCTCGATGGGAGCCAAAATTATTTTCATTGGAACAGGCACGCCTGGCATCCAAAAAATATGCGCCCAATAAGTTGATTTTGAGGTATAAAAAGTAATAAATAAGGTCATTAATGAAAGAGCTGCCGTAATCGCAATGTTACCAGTAACATTAATTCCAAGAGGAGTTAAGCCAATGAGGTTGATAATCCATATAAAGAAAAACACGCTTAATAGGAAGCCCATGTATTTTTTGTAATGTTTCTTACCAATGTTAGGAATTGCAATTTCGTCGCGAACGAAAAGTACCAGTGGCTCGAAAAATTTAGCAGCACCCTTCGGCACTAAGTCTTGTTGATAGTTTTTGGCCATGCCTCGGAACAACCAAAACATCAAGACGCAAACCAACATAATTACCACAACGTTTTTAGTAATAGAATAGTCAATAGCTACTTCGCGCGGATGCTCGCCATGCATTTCCAAAGGGGTGCCGCTGGCATCCGTAGGAATAATTTTCGCATGTTCAATTTTATAGAATTTACCGTCAATCTCGGCTACTTTAGTGCCATGCTCAAATACCGATGACATCGCCATGTGCGCTCCTTCATCCCAAAACAGAACAGGCAAGGGCATACTGATGTTGCCTATAATATGAAAATCATGGTTGTCTAAAAGGTGATGTTTAATATATTCTTTTCTTTCAGCTGCTCCGTTGTCAGAATGAGCTGCATTTTCAGAAGCGAACAATCCCGCAGGAGCCAATAGCAGCAGTGTAAGCGAGAATAGATGCGTTAGTTTTTTAATTGACATGATAGTTCTACTTTCAATAATGTGCGCAAAAGTAAGGATTAATCGTGCACCACCAAAACTTAAATGTTGATATTTTAAAAAAGATCACGAAGTTCAGGAAATTGTCAATTCTAAATTTCTTTGATAAGACTTTGCATGGACCAAGTATTGTATGAAAGAGCCAATAAATAGGGAATTAAAAGGGAAAGCAATTCAGGTTTGGAGATTTGTCCATCCGAATAAAAAATGGGTCTTAACACAGCGTAAGCAACAATAAATTTAAAAATGCTGCTCGCAATGAAGATGAATCCTAATTTGTCTTTGTGTTTTTTATTAAGGAGCAATAGGACGCCATAAGACAGAACGGCTAATATCATTTGTAAGCTGTAGCTAAGAATCAAGTGGTTGGCAAATCTATCCGTATTGTTTTTTTGTTGGGCGAAGGAATGTGCCACAAAGGAAATGAGTAGCAGCACAAAAAGGTACAAGACAATTTTACTAAGCTTTTTTACTAGGATCATCCTCTTGGTTGAATTTATTTAGTTGCTGCACCAAACTATATAAGGAGAGCGCTACTGACAAAATAACGCATGTCATTGTAAACCATTTTTTGTCAGAGGGATATTTAGCATCGAGCCATTTACCAAAATAGGCGCCCAAAAATATGGTAACGCCCATTTGTAATCCAATGCCCGATAAAATAACAATGTTGTTACGCGGTTTTTTCTTTGAGGGCTCCAAGGTTTTTTTCTTCTTTAAACTCTTTTACAACGCCGCCCATTTTACATGATCCGGTGAACGAAGCGCCTGGCTCTACAGAAAGACGACCTGTTGTGATTTCGCCCATTAAGTTGGCGCTAGCTTTCAATTCCAGCAATTCTTTAACGAAGATGGCCGATTTCAAAACACCTTCGATTTCAGCGTGATGACAACGAATGTCGCCTTCAACAACACCAGTTTTGCCCACTATTATTTTGCCTTCGCAGGTTACTGATCCTTTGATGATGCCGTCGATTTTGATTCCTTTAGAAGATACAATGTCTCCTTGAAATACAGTGCCTTCAGAAATTCTGTCGAGCGTTGCTGCTGATGAGTCGGTATTTTTTACCATAACCACTTCTTGTTTTCCTTTGAACATAACTAATTTATTTGTGTGTCAAATTTAGCAAAGATGCCACAAATACAATGGCTGTTGCCAAAGAGTTTTGAACGCATTTTGAACAATTTAAGGGCGTTCAATTTAGTCGTCAAATTTTGCTGTAAGTGAAGTAGCGCTAAAGACACAGAGGAGCTTGCTTCTTTTCATTTGTTTCCTCTAGCGCGTCTTCAGCCGCTCGTGCATTTATCTTCAACAATACAATGGTTGAAGACTTGCGCGCAAAAACCTATAGATTTTCCAAAATCCTTTTCAATACAACCTGGGCTGATGTCACACGGTTTTTTGCTTCAGGAATAATGATGGAGTAGTCGGCATCGAGCACTTCATCAGTCACCACAACGTTCCGGCGAACGGGCAGGCAATGCATGAACTTCGCGTTGTTGGTGAGCGCCATTTTTTCGGCAGAAACAGTCCAAGCCGGATCTGTACTTACAATTTGGCCATACATCTGGTACGACGACCAATTTTTTGCGTAAATAAAATCGGCTCCTTCAAAGGCCTCGTCTTGATTGTGGGTCAGTGCAACGCCTTCCATGAATTCAGGCGCAAGTTCGTAGCCTTTGGGACAAGCGATGACGAAATCAACATCGGCATTTTTCATCCACTGCGCAAAGCTGTTTGGCACTGCTTGTGGTAATGCCTTTGGATGTGGCGCCCATGTCAACACTACTTTAGGACGTTTTACTTTTTTGTATTCTTCAATGGTGATTAGATCTGCCAGAGATTGCAATGGATGCAGTGTTGACGATTCTAAATTAATGACCGGCACCCCTGCATATTTCATGAAGCTTTTCAAAACTTCTTCGGCGTAGTCTTTGTCGCGGTTTTTCAGTTCAGCAAAAGAGCGCACGGCGATGATGTCGCAGTAGGCACCCATTACGCGGGCGGCATCTTTGATGTGTTCGGCAGCATCGCCATTCATAATGGCGCCATCTTGCATTTCCAACTTCCAGCCGTCGGAACCCACATTCATTACAATCACGCTCATACCAAAGTTCAGCGCAGCTTTCTGTGTGCTGAGGCGCGTTCTCAAACTAGAGTTGAAAAAAATCAACCCTATGGTTTTTCCTTTTCCAAGCTCAGAAAATTGGGCGATGTTTTTTTTAAGATCAATGGCTTCAGCCACGATACCTTTCAAATCAGTAACATCGGATATGGAGAAAAAATGCTTCACTTTTTATGCTTTTAGTAATTTTTCAATGGCTATTTCAACCGCAGCAGAATTTATTTTTGAACGGGCTTTTTTCATTTTGCGCTGAATGTCTTTGTTGCACAAATTCCCTATACTTCCTTCGTGCGTGTGATTTACAGTGCGTTCGGGATTGAATTTTCCTTTTTCAATTTCCATTCCCACTTCTTTGTAAGCGTCACGGAAAGGTGTGCCTTTTAAGGTGCGGCGGTTGACTTCTTCCACGCTGAAGAGATACACGTATTTTTCGTCTTGTAAAATGTCTTTTTTAACGCCGATGTTGGGAACCATTAACAATGCCATTTCCAAACAGGCTTTCATTTCCTTAAAAAGGTAAATGTATTTTTCTTTGAGCAATTGCATGTCGCGGAAATATCCAGAAGTTAAGTTCGCGGTCATTGTTGTCAACTCAAATTGAACCGCTTGCAGTGCGTTGCATTTGCCGCGCAAGAGTTCAAAAACATCAGGATTTTTTTTGTGCGGCATAATACTAGAGCCGGTGGTAAATTCTTTCGGAAGAGTGATGAAGGAAAAATTTTGGCTCATATACAAACAGCAATCAGCGGCGAATCGGCCCAATGTGCCAGCAAGTGATGCCATCGCCGCAGCAACAGTTTTTTCGGTTTTTCCACGCGTCATTTGGGCGTAAACAACATTGTAATGTAAATCTTCAAAGCCCAATAATTCAGTGGTCATTTCACGATCGATAGGGAAGGAAGAGCCATAACCAGCCGCTGAACCCAAAGGATTTTGATTGGTCATTTTGTATGCCGTAGCAAGCATTTCCATGTCGTCGCTCAATGCTTCAGCATAGGCACCAAACCACAAGCCGAAAGAGGAAGGCATAGCCACTTGCAAGTGCGTGTAACCGGGCAACAACACTTTTTTATGTGTTTCGCTTTGTTGAATAAAAACGTCAAATAATTTTTGCGTAAGCACAGCGATTTCAATGGTTTTAGCACGACCATATAGTTTTAAATCCACTAGAACCTGATCGTTGCGCGAACGCGCTGAATGAACTTTTTTACCAATATCACCCAATGCTTCGGTCAGCAACATTTCTACTTGAGAGTGAACATCTTCAACACCTGGCTCAATGACAAATTTTCCTGCCACTGCTGATTGGTATATTTTTTTTAGTTCTTTTTTGAGTTTGGGCAATTCTTTTTTTTCTAGCAAGCCTACTTCGCACAGCATGGTCACATGGGCCATGGTGCCAAGTACGTCAAAAGGTGCGAGCTCTAAATCAAGCACATTGTCGTTGCCAATGGTGAAGGCCTCTATGGCTTTGTTTACATTAAATCCTTTGTCCCAAAGTTTCATTCCTATTTGCTTTTTCTTTTTTTAGGTCGCATTAAAACTTTGGTGAAGATTTAATGCTCTGGGCAAATATCGGAAAAAAAGTGGTCGGTTTTATTAGCTTGTTTTTGAACGCACACCTGACCCTACTCCAAAGATGGAAATTGCTTAGCGTTGCAGGGCAATGCTTTCTTTCCAATGTTTCACTGTGCCGTCGGGATGAAAATATTCAACGTAAAAAATATATATCCCAATGGGGAGGGGTTGGTTTGCATCGTCGGTACCATTCCATTGAAAATCACCGCTGGTGGCGAGCAGCATGTTGTCGGCGAGGGTTTTGCATTTTGTGCCGTTGGCGTCAAACAGCACTACGCTTGCTTTGTATCCTGCTTTGTCGAATTGGTAGAGCACATCTGCAAAGTCTTTGTTGCCATCTTGGTTGGGCGTAAACACCTTAGAAGACAGCGTAAATTCGCTGCTTAAGGCATTTTTTTCTAGGTATTGCGAATTTTTGAGTCCGGGCGTTGCATAGCCTTTGCTTTCGGCGGCGGAGTGCCATGAGTTGAGGTCGGGACGAATGCGCTCTAATGACACGCCATCAGTGCTGCTGAGCAAACCATCGTGCATTTTGTCGATGTACTTCATTTCGTTGATGACGGTGCCATTTGGTTGAATGAGCGCGATGTTTCCAGCGTCGTTGTTGAGTGCAGGAAGTGCTGTGCTTTCAAAAATATTTTGGATATCATGAGTAGGGTATGTTGACGCTATGTTTTCGGGATCAATAGTAAATGCCGCATAAGTATTGGGCAGCAAGAGTTGTGTATGCGCACATAAGATAGTGGCGGGCGTTAAAAATCCTTGTGCGTCGCGGGCTGAGAGACGAAGGGCGGAGAGGTCGATGTTTTTGTTGCTGCGGTTGTACAATTCAACAAAGTCGGCGCCATCGCCCAAGGGATTGAATAGTATTTCATTGATCACCACATCGTTTTGAGCTGCGCTTTCGGGCAATGCAAAGGGAAAGGGTGGTTGTGTCAATGCGTTTTTTGCGCAGTCGCTGACCGCAATAGCAATATGATACAGCGTTGAAGGAAGCAGATATTCGTGCAAGCGAATTGTTATTTCGTCGTTTGGACGATGACTGTACAATACCGTGTCGGCAAGGGTTTCAGGCTGAATGTTGATTTTTTGCAAATAGTATATGGGCTCTGAAAACTGCAGGTGCAAAGTATTGGAGTCGAGCATTGTTGCAAATGCAATGCTGGGGGCAGTGCTGTCTAACACTATTTGCGCTACTGAATTAATTGTATTGGGCGAACCACCAATTGAATTGGTGGAGGCCATCCAATTGTCGGCACCCATGCAAGGTTTTGATGCATCCTTCATTTCGAGCGACCACCCTCCTTGCGATTTAAAAGGGTCGCCGTACCAAGCAGCGGTGTATTTTACTTCATGCACGAGGTCGCCGCTGGCATTGCGCAAAGTAATGGTGCAGCCCTCGTTGAGCAACGCAGAAAAAGAGTAAAGCGTGAAGTATTGTCCTGCGCTCATTATGACATTGGGAAGAAGGGTGGAGTTGTTGTTGACACTGATCGTCCAATTTTTTAAATGCATTGGCAGAGTGCTGTTGTTGTACAATTCGATGTATTCTTTTTCGGGCAATCCAATGGAGGGTGATGGGTCGACCATTATTTCGTTGATCACCACATCGCCATAATTTGCAGTGTTGGGCTTTTGCCCAAAGTCGCTGATTTGGATGTCGTCAAAGTAAAATTTATTAGCGTTGGATGCGCTGTATATACAGTACATTCCGAAATAACCGGCTCCGCCGAAATATTGCGGGAAGGTGTCAATTAAAGTGTAAGCGTTGCCGCCTACCCGATCGAGGTACAATTTCCAAAATTGTTGAAAGGGTTCTATTTTGAAGCGCGCTTTATTGTTTGAAGCGGCAGCCCATCCATCGGTGCCAGCGAAAAGTAAGGAGTCACTTTTGCCTTTGCGCTGCAGGTAGAAATCGTAGGAATCGTTGGTTCCACTTTCGCCAACGGCAAGGTACAGCCCTTCACTTATGCTGTCGAAAACACTGTTGTTGGCGAATAAGTAGAGTCGTAATCTATTGCTTGAAGAGGGCGAGAAAGCCAGATTTAGCCAAAAAGAAAATGCTGTGTTTTTTTGCAAAATATAAGGCGTGCAAAGCCAGGCGCTTCCTGCGGTAGCAGTAGTGCTTTGTAGTTGCTGGGCTGTATTGATAGTAAATTTCGCGCTGTCTCCAATCCAGTGTTGAAGGGAGGAGGTTGAAAAATCTTCATTGATTTGTGCTGGGCACAAATAGGCATATACAGCAAATGCCATGAATGCGAAGTGCTTCATGATAAATGACGTTAAGGAGGATTAAATAAAGTTTGTGCTGCAGATTTCACAATAAATGTAGTAAATTCGTCGACCAATTTTAAATTTAAAAGTTATGAAAGTAGCAGTAGTTGGAGCTACCGGTTTGGTAGGCTCTCAGATGATTAAAGTTCTTGAAGAAAGAAATTTCCCAGTAACAGAGTTTATTCCTGTTGCAAGTGCCAAATCTGTAGGAAAGGAATTGGCTTTTAAGGGTAAGAACTATAAGATTGTGGGTTTAGATGACGCTATCGCGATGAAACCCGATGTAGCTATTTTCTCTGCTGGCGGCGGAACTTCACTAGAATATGCGCCTAAATTTGCAGTGGCAGGTATTACTGTTATCGACAATTCTTCGGCTTGGAGAATGGACGAAACTAAGGTTTTGTGTGTGCCTGAAATCAATGCGGGTGAGTTGACTGCCGATTCAAAGATCATTGCGAATCCAAACTGCTCTACTATTCAAATGGTAGTGGCTTTGGCCGATTTGCACAAGAAATATAAAATCAAAAGAATCGTTGTTTCTACATATCAGTCTATCACAGGAACAGGTGTGAAAGCGGTGAAACAAATGGAAGATGAGCGCGCCGGAATTAAAGATGGCGAGAAAGCGTACGTTTATGAAATCGACAGAAATTGTATTCCGGCATGCGATGTTTTTACCGACAATGGATATACCAAAGAGGAAATGAAATTGGTGAACGAAACCAAAAAAATCTTCCGCGATGATTCTATTAAAGTAACAGCAACTGCAGTTCGTGTGCCTGTTGTAGGAGGTCACTCAGAAAGCATCAATGTTGAGTTTGAAAAAACACCTAACTTAAAAGAGGTGTTCGAAATATTGAGAAATACGAATGGTGTTATTTTGCAAGATGATGTTGCTAAAAACATTTATCCGATGGCGAAATTCTCGCACAACAAAGACGAAGTGTTTGTTGGAAGAGTTAGAGCCGATGAATCGAATGCAAACGCAATCAATATGTGGGTGGTGGCTGACAACTTGCGCAAAGGCGCTGCAACCAATGCGGTTCAAATTGCGGAGTATTTGTTGAAGAAAGGCCTTTTGAAAACTGGCGTTTTGGCTTAATAAAAACCAAATTTTATAAATCCCTCTTGATGCAAATCAGAGGGATTTTTTTTGCATAAGATTTACAATTTGTTGACCCACAGCATACTCTAATAGCCCAATTTCAGCGTTTTCATAATTTAAACGTAATCTTCCCTTAATCTCTGAGAAAGTGTAGGCTTGTACTTTTACCACCTTCACAAATAGGTGATTTCAGATGAAAAAAATATTCTTTTCAATTTCGTTAAGCTTTCTGGCATTTTCTGCGTTCGCACAATTTACAGCAGGTAATTTAGTGGTTGTTAAAACTAGCGGTTCTGTTTCTAAAGCAGGTTCTGCAGTTTCACTTTTAGAATACAACACATCGGGTACTGCCGCAACAACAGTAACTATTCCTTCAACCGGAGCTTCGGCATTGCAAATGGCTGCCGGTCCGGGTGGATCTGAAGGATTTTTAACAAGATCTACTGATGGTACCTTACTGGTTTTGGGAGGATATAATACAGCAACTTCTTTTGCTACCGACATTACTACTTCAACCGCATCGGCTGCACCTCGTGCAATTTATAAAGTGGATGCAGCTGGAACAGCTTCCCTTGGATATTCAAGTAATACCTATTATAGTGCAAATGATATTCGTGGTGCTATTTCGGACGGAACAAATTTTTGGGTTTCAGGAGCATCCACCACAACTGATGGTGTGAATTATTATGGTCCGGGTGCACAAGCAGCATTAGGTGCAGGAGCTACTCCTGTTAAAGCATATGGCTTACAAATATTTGGTGGACAAATTTATTACTCTACTCAAAAAGCCGGGCCATCAAATGCAGCTACCGCTTTAGGTATTTTTTCTTTGGGTAGCGGATTACCAACAAGTGGATCTGTAACGACTACACAAATCATTAATACTGGAAGTACAGTTCCTGCCGATTTTTCTTTTAACTCTTCAATGACTGTTTGTTACATTGCTATTCCTTTAAATACTTCAGCCGGTGGAATTCAAAAATGGACGAAAAGCGGATCTACTTGGTCTTTACAATATACTTTAGGAACAGGGGTGAGTAATATAGGTGCTTATGGTTTAACGGTTGATTACTCAGGAGCAAATCCAGTTTTATATGCAACTACATTTGAAGCCAACACTGTTGGAAACAGAATAATAAAAATTACCGATTCAGGTTCTGGTTCAACAGCAACAACTTTAGCAACTGCCGCTGCAAATACTTGGTATCATGGTATTGCTTTCGCTCCTTGTAGCGCTCCGGTTATTTCTTCAGTAACTAACAACGGTCCGATTTGTTCTAATTCAACTTTAAACTTAAATGTGAGTGCTACTGGATCTGCTCCTCTTACTTATGCTTGGTCGGGTACAGGCAGCTTCAGTTCAACATCAGTTTCAAACCCTTCAGTTACAAGTGCTGCAAGTGGCAACTACTCTGTAACAGTAACCAATGGTTGTGGTTTCATTGCATCATCCAATACTTCGGCAGTAGTCAATTCTCCTCTAACACCATCAGTTACTATTGCAGCAAATCCGGGCAGCTCAATATGCGCAGGAACCAGCACAACCTTTACTGCAACACCTGTCAATGGTGGAACAATACCATCGTATCAATGGACACTAAACGGAAATAACGTTGGAACAAATAGCGCAACTTATACTTCAAGTTCATTAAATAACAACGATGTTGTTTCTTGTACTTTAACTTCCAACTTATCTTGTGTTTCAACAGCAACGGCTTCTTCTAACGACATCACTATAACTATACTAAATGCACCAAGTCAGCCAAGCAACTTCACTACAAGATTAAATACTTTTGTGTATGAAGGACAAGCTGGAGTTTCTTATTCAGTAGCTACTACTGCAGGAGTAACTTATAACTGGTTATACAGCGGAACAGGTGCTACCATCAATGGAAGCGGAAACAGTGTTACTGTAGATTATGCAGTTGGTGCTACAAGTGGCACTTTAAGCGTAACGACAAGCAATACTTGCGGAACCAGCACAGCGCGCACCGCACAAATTACAGTTAACTCCCCTATCTCAATCCCTGCAGCCAACTTGGATTATTCCTTTGTTACTTTGGGCTGTAACCGTGTAGATTATTTAGATACTACTTTCAGTACAACAGATCCTAACTACGCTGCAGGA
>Ga0114969_10000324_pt1 | contig 40547 bp, 42 predicted proteins | sample M_130807_MF_Meta_FD_87316 | JGI IMG/M metagenome (GOLD analysis project Ga0114969, IMG submission 87316) | Freshwater microbial communities from Lake Montjoie, Canada to study carbon cycling - M_130807_MF_MetaG | ecosystem: Environmental > Aquatic > Freshwater > Lake | place: Lake Montjoie...
ATCAAGGAGAGCGGCTGGAGAAACTCGCGCAGGTGTTGAAGATCCGCACGCGCCGGATCGCCTAACTCTCAAGGTTACGGCGCCCCCTCCATCGCCACAAACCGCTGACGATATTCGCGTGGGGTCATTCCGGCCTCACGCGCAAACACCACAGAAAAATAGTTACTGTCCTCAAAACCGCAGCGAGCCGCAATGTCGCTGATACGGAACTCGCTGCGGCGCAGCAAGCGCTTAGCCTGGCATAGCCGGATCTGCCGCAGATAGTGGTTGATGGTCATGCCGGTCTGCTGGCGGAACAGCAGCTTCAGCGCCCGCTCGGTTAAACGGTGCTGTTGGCAAAATAACCCCAGTTCAAAATGCCCGTCGATGCCGCTTTGCAGCGCCGCCATCAACAAATCCAACTGCTCGCCATCCGGTAGCATATGCGCTTTTTCCACCGCATAGCGATGGCGTTTCAGCACGATCGCCAGTTGCAGCAGCAACGCTTCGGTTAATTGCAGCGACAGCGAATCGGTTTTACGGCTCTCCTGTGAAAGCTGAGCGATGATCGGCCGCGCCTGTGCCATGCCCTGGGTGGATAGCCGCCAGTAACGCTCGTCCAATGCAGCAAACGGTGGCAGCAGGCTTTCCCATTGCGCATTCAGCCGCAGGCGTTCAGGGCAGTAAATGATATTATCCAGCACCAGATCGTGTACGGACTCATAGCTGTGGCAATCACTGGCGCGCACATAAAAAATATCCCCGCAGGTTATGCGATAAGGGCGATCGTTCAGCACATGCAGGCCATTGCCGCGCCAGACGATGACGATCTCGCAAAACTGGTGAGTATGGGTAGCAAACCCTTCCTGGGGATAGCGTTCCGCCACCGCTACCGGCATCTGCTCAGAGGGCAGATAATCGCGGCTCTCCAACAGTAATGATTCCCTCATCTGTACACCTTTTTTATTCATCACCACTGGGCATTATTACCGAACCTGAAGCGAGGAAAATTGATACGATCGCGATTTCACTCCGCTAACGCAAACCCCGCAGCGCACGCGGTGGGCAGGTAAACTCGCGCTTGAACAACGTTGAGAAGTGGTTGCTATCGCCAAAACCGCAGTGAAAGGCGATATCGGTAATACTGCGGTCGCTGTGGCACAGCATATGGCGCGCTTGCAACAGCCGCAGGTGAGTCAGATAACGCTGTGGTGTCATATTGGTGTGGTTCTTCAACTGCCGGTGCAGAGTGCGTAACGGTATGGCAAAGCGTTCTGCCAATTCCGGCCATTCGATTTGTTCGGCGTAATGGTTTTGCAACCAGTCCAGCAGTTGGTGTAAACGCCCTTCCTGATCGTCGCCCTGCCGCGCCATGCACCCGCGCCACAACTGCACCAGCAGTTGCATAAACACACTTTCATGCAGCGCAATCTCTTCCGGCTGGTCACCTGCTGGCGCACTCATCAGTAATGCAATCAGCTGCTTAACCTGCTGCAACACCTGATGGTTGATACGCCAATGCGCGGGATAAATGCCGTCGCGCTCGCGGGGCAGGAACTGTTCCACGCCGGAAACAAAGCGGAACGCCCCTGGGGCGCGAAACAGGATATTGGTCAGGATTAAACCATCGGTCTGCTCAAACAGATGGCGATCGTGATCGCGCACAAAACAGACGCAGCCACTGTTAAGGGTATAAGGATTGCCGTTAAACACATGGACACCGGCTCCCTGTTCAACAATCACGATTTCGTAAAAATCATGATGATGTTCTGGAAAAGCCTGCTGCGGTTCACGGGGTTCAATCACCACGGGCGCGCTACAGGAAGGGAAAAAATCACTACTGTGTAATAGATTCATCTTACCCCCCGTTCCTTGGCGCGGCGGGATTACCGCGCAACGTCGGTTAACGATAGTAAGAGAAGCATCAAGGAAGATACCTTAAGTTTTTGACCGAAAAGCACGCTAAATCTGTGCGTTTTTTAAGAAAGCCGCAGCAATGTTGAGAAATGCGTGCAAGGTCACAACCCGCAGAAAACCGGGCTGAATGGCAAACTGTGAGCTGCTTCACCTTTACCTTTGCCATTTTGCCAACCCGCCCTCGGCACTGGCAGTAGCGAGAAGGCTTCGCTACCCGCAACTTTCTACACTGCCCGTCATCAAGCAATAACGGGCTTTCACTCATGACTACACGCAACATTGCTGCCATCGATCTGGGTGCCTCTAGCGGGCGCGTGATGCTGGCCAGCTATCAACCGGAACAACAGCGGCTCCAGCTACGGGAAGTCAGCCGTTTTACCAACCGTTTGCAACAGCGGGATGGGCAGGACTGCTGGGACTTGGATGCGCTGGAGCAGCACATCCGCCAGGCGCTCGCTCAGCTTGATGAGCAGGGCATCGTGCTCGACAGCATCGGTATCGACACCTGGGGAGTGGATTTTGTGCTGCTGGATGCCCAAGGCGAACGAATCGGCCAAGCGGTCTCTTACCGCGATGCCCGCACGCAGGGCACAATGGCGCAAGCCCAGCGCACTCTTGGGCGGAGCAATATCTACCAGCGCACCGGCATTCAGTTTCTGCCCTTCAACACCCTGTATCAGTTACGCGCCTTGCGCGAGCAACAGCCTGAGCTGTTAGAGCGCGTAGCGCATCTGCTGCTGATCCCAGACTATCTGCACTTCCGGCTGACCGGGCAACTGAACTGGGAATACACCAACGCCAGCACCACCCAATTACTGAATATCGAGACTGACCAATGGGATACCCAGCTGCTTGCCTGGGCGGGCGTGCCAACACGTTGGTTCGGTAAGCCGACCCCGCCGGGCAACCGCGTGGGCTATTGGACAAGCGCCAGCGGCCAGCAAGTGCCGGTGATCGCCGTCGCCACTCACGATACTGCCAGCGCGGTACTCGCCACGCCGTTGCAGGATGCCAATGCTGCTTACCTCAGTTCCGGCACCTGGTCGCTAATGGGCATTGAAAGCCCGGTACCGATTGTTAACCCCAGATCGCTGGCGGCCAACATCACCAACGAAGGCGGCGCAACCGGTTATCGGGTATTGAAAAACATCATGGGCCTGTGGCTGCTGCAACGCGCCACTCAGGAGTTGAATATCGGCGATTTACCGGCGTTGATCGCCCAAGCCGCGCAGCAACCTGCCTGCCGTTCGTTGATCAACCCGAATGACGATCGCTTTATCAACCCGGCCAACATGTGCCAGACCATTCAGGCCTATTGCCGTGAACAGGAGATGCCGGTACCGGAAACGCCTGCACAACTGGTGCGCTGTATCTTCGACAGCCTGGCCATGCTCTACCGCCAGGTGGCACAGGAGTTGGCCACCCTGCATGGCCGCCCGCTAAGCCATTTGCATATCGTTGGCGGCGGCAGCCAGAACCATTTTCTCAATCAGCTGTGTGCCGATGCCTGTGGGCTGGCCATCAGCGCCGGGCCGATCGAGGCCTCTACGCTGGGCAACGTCGGTTGCCAGTTGATGGCCTTGGATGCCGTCGCCGATATCGGGCAATTCCGCCGCATCGTGGCGCAGAATTTCCCGCTGCAACATTTCACCCCTCGCGACAATCCCGACTTTGCCGCCCACTGGCCGCAATTTCAGTCGTTGAGTCAATTACCTAAGGAACTTTGCATATGAAAAGCTCTATTGAACAAGCTTGGGAACTGGCAAAACAGCGCTTTGCCGCCGTTGGCGTTGATGTTGGGGCCGCCATTCAGGCGATGGATACTCTGCCAGTCTCCATGCACTGCTGGCAGGGCGATGACGTGGCCGGTTTTGAAAACCCGGAAGGCTCGCTGACCGGCGGCATTCAGGCGACCGGTAACTACCCCGGCAAAGCGCGTAATGCCAAAGAGCTGCGTGCCGATCTGGAGCAGGCGCTGGCGCTGATCCCTGGCCCGAAACGCCTGAATCTGCACGCGATTTATCTCGAATCCGAGACTCCGGTGGCACGTAACCAGATTGAGCCACGTCATTTCAAGAACTGGGTGGAATGGGCAAAACAGCACCAGCTGGGCCTGGATTTCAACCCTTCGTGTTTCTCGCACCCGCTGAGCGCAGACGGTTTTACCCTGTCGCACGCCGATCCAGCCATCCGCCAGTTCTGGATTGAACACTGCCAGGCTAGCCGCCGGGTTTCCGCCTATTTCGGTGAGCAGCTCGGCACGCCTTCGGTGATGAATATCTGGATCCCGGATGGCATGAAAGACACGCCGATCGATCGCTTGGCCCCGCGCCAGCGTTTATTGAGCGCGCTGGATGAAGTGATCGCCGAAAAGCTCGACCCGGCCCACCATATCGACGCCGTGGAAAGCAAACTGTTCGGCATCGGCGCAGAGAGCTACACCGTCGGCTCCAATGAGTTCTACCTCGGCTACGCCGCCAGCCGCCAGACCGCGCTGTGCCTGGATGCCGGGCACTTCCACCCCACCGAAGTGATTTCCGACAAAATCTCCAGCGCCATGCTGTATGTACCGCGCCTGTTGCTGCATGTCAGCCGCCCGGTGCGCTGGGACAGCGATCACGTGGTGCTGTTGGATGACGAAACCCAGGCCATCGCCAGTGAGATCGTGCGCCACAACCTGTTCAACCGCGTACATATCGGCCTGGATTTCTTCGACGCCTCGATCAACCGCATCGCCGCCTGGGTGATCGGTACGCGTAATATGAAAAAAGCACTGCTGCGCGCCCTGCTTGAGCCGACAGCAATGCTGCGTCAGCTCGAACTACGCGGTGATTACACCGCACGCTTGGCCCTGCTGGAAGAGCAGAAATGCCTGCCGTGGCAAGCCGTGTGGGAAACCTACTGCCAGCGTAACGATGTCCCGGCCGATGCCAGCTGGCTCGACAACGTGCGCAGTTACGAACAACAGATTCTCAGCCAACGTTAAGGATACCGCGCAATGCAACAGCTACTTTCCTCCTGGTTTATCCAGGGCATGATCAAAGCCACCAGCGATATGTGGCTCAAAGGCTGGGATGAACGCAACGGCGGCAATGTCAGCCTGCGACTGACGGCGGAAGACGTTGAGCCTTTCCGTAACGACTTCGTCACCCAGCCACGCTGCGTAGAACTAACGCAACCGGCCAGCGAACTGGCCAACTGCTGGTTCCTAGTCACCGGATCCGGCAAGTTCTTCCGCAACGTGCAACTGGCCCCAGAAGAAAACCTGGTGCTGCTGCAACTTAACCACAACGGTACCGCCTATCACATCCACTGGGGGCTTGCGCAAGGCGGTCTGCCAACCTCGGAACTGGCGGCCCACTTCCAGTCACACATCGTACGTATGCGGGTTAGCGGCGGTAGCGATCGCGTCATCATGCACTGCCACGCCACCAACCTGATCGCACTGAGCTTTGTGCAGGAACTGGATAATGCCCGCTTTACCCGCCTGTTGTGGGAAGGCAGCACCGAATGCCTGGTGGTGTTCCCGGATGGCATCGGCATTGTGCCGTGGATGGTGCCGGGCACCGACGGGATCGGCACCCAGACCGCCGAACAGATGCAGGCGCACAGCCTGGTACTGTGGCCGTTCCACGGCATCTTTGGCACCGGCCCAACGCTGGATGACGCTTTCGGCCTGATCGACACCGCAGAGAAATCTGCCGAAATCATGGTGAAAGTGCTGTCGATGGGCGGCAAGAAACAGACCATTTCTGCCAGCCAGTTAGCCGCACTGGCCCAGCGCTTTGGCGTCACGCCGCTGGCAGCGGCGCTCGAAGACTGAGAATGCATTCCCTGCGTCCACTTAGGTGGGCGCATCACAATGCATTCTCACTTCAGGAGTGATACATATGAGTTTCATGCTGGCATTACCGAAAATCAGTTTGCACGGCTGTGGCGCCATTGAAGATATGGTTAAGCTGCTGGCGCAAAAACAATGGGGTAAAGCGCTGATTGTTACTGATGGTCAGTTGGTTGAGCTTGGCCTACTGGAAGGGCTGTTCAGCGCTCTGCAACAACAGGCGCTGCCCTACGCGATGTTCAATGAAGTATTCCCCAACCCCACCGAAGAACTGGTGCAAAAAGGCTGGCAAGCATTCAAGCAGCACCAGTGTGACTACCTGATTGCTTTCGGCGGCGGCAGCCCGATCGACACCGCCAAAGCGATCAAAATCCTCACCGGCAACCCCGGCCCTTCCACCGCCTATTCCGGTGTAGGTAAGGTCAAACAGGCGGGTGCGCCGCTGGCCGCCATCAACACTACCGCGGGCACCGCAGCCGAGATGACCAGCAATGCGGTGATCACCGACAGCCAGCGCCACGTCAAAGAAGTGATTATCGACACCAATATCATCCCGGACATTGCCGTGGACGATCCGGCCGTGATGCTGAACATTCCCGCCAGCGTGACCGCCGCCACCGGCATGGATGCACTGACCCACGCTGTGGAAGCTTATGTTTCTGTCGGAGCCCATCCGTTGACCGATCACTCGGCCTTGGAAGCAATCCGCCTGATCGGCACTTGGCTACCCGCCGCAGTGGATGACGGTAACAACCTGCAAGCGCGGGAAATGATGGCATATGGCCAATATCTGGCTGGCATGGCATTTAACAGCGCCGGGCTTGGCTTGGTGCATGCGTTAGCCCACCAACCCGGCGCCACCCACAATCTGCCGCACGGCGTGTGCAATGCCATCCTGCTGCCGGTGATCGAAGCGTTTAACCGCCCCAATGCCGTGGCGCGTTTTGCTCGCATCGCACAGGCTTTAGGCGTGAATACCCAGGGAATGGATGAAGAGCAGGCCAGCCATCAGGCGATCGCCGCCATTCGTGCGCTTTCGCTGCGCGTGGGGATCCCTGCCGGGTTTTCGACGCTTGGTATCAAAGAGGTCGATATTGAAAACTGGCTGGATAAAGCGCTGGCCGACCCTTGTGCACCCTGCAACCCACGCCCGGCCGATCGCGAACAGGTGCGTGAGCTGTATTTAGCGGCGCTGTAATTCAGAGGAAAACCCATGATCCGTAAAGCTTTTGTGATGCAGGTTAACCCGAGTGCCCACGCAGAATATCAACAGCGCCATAACCCGATCTGGCCAGAGCTGGAACAAGCGCTGAAAGAGCACGGGGCGCACCACTACTCCATCTTTTTGGACGAAGCGCGCAACATGCTGTTTGGCTATGTTGAGATCGAGTCGGAAGAGCGCTGGAACGCCGTGGCTAATACCGCCACCTGCCAGCGCTGGTGGCGTTTTATGAGTGACGTGATGCCAAGCAACCCGGATCACAGCCCGGTCAGCTCAGCACTGCGTGAGGTGTTTTATTTGGAGTAACTGATAAGGCGGCGGGTTAAATCCCGTCGCCGTATTCAAACCCGTGATTCACGCCGTTGAAATACTGATTCATATCCATCGACGGCGTATCACTTTCAGGCCGCCCAACCAGGCGGGCAGGCACGCCTGCGGCGGTAGTATGAGGTGGCACAGAGTGCAACACTACCGAACCGGCACCGATTTTCGCCCCTTTGCCCACTTCAATATTGCCAAGAATTTTGGCACCTGCACCAATCATCACGCCTTCACGGATTTTAGGGTGGCGATCGCCGCTGGTTTTGCCGGTCCCGCCGAGGGTCACCGATTGCAGGATAGAGACGTTATTCTCCACCACCGCGGTTTCACCGATCACAATGCCGGTCGCATGATCGAGCATGATGCCGCAGCCGATGGTGGCCGCCGGGTGGATATCCACGCTAAAGGCGACAGAGATCTGATTTTGCAGATAAACCGCCAGGGCCTGACGCCCCTGCATCCACAGCCAGTGCGCAATGCGATAGGCCTGTAAAGCGTGAAAACCTTTAAGGTACAGCAGTGGCGTAGAGTATTTATCCACCGCCGGGTCGCGCAGCCGCACCGCAAGAATATCGCGAGCCGCTGCAACAATCATTTGTGAATCAGAGCGGTAAGCGTCTTCCGCCACTTCACGCACGGCAATCGCTGGCATGATCGGGTTGGCCAGCTTGTTGGCCAGGATATAACTGAGCGCACTGCCCAGGTTTTCATGCTTAAGCAACGTCGCGTGGAAAAAGCTAGCCAGCATCGGTTCACAATCAGCCAGTGCTCGCGCCTCTGATTTTATATTGCTCCAGACCTGCTCTAACTCTTCTACTGACATCGCTTTCCTCTCTGCCTTACAAAACAAGCCACCTTGCCAGGGTTTCCGGCAAGGTGGCTCAATCCAATCCTGAGGCACAAGACTTCTGGTCCTGAACCCTTCCTTAGGTCAAGCGCTGTGTTTTTCGTCTTTTCTGGTACGCCCCAGCAGGCTCAGCGCGGCCTCGCGGGCATTTTTATCACAGTACAACACCTGGTAAATCTGCTCGGTAATCGGCATTTCCACACCATGACGTTGCGCCAGCGCCAAGACCTCTTTGGTATTGCGATAGCCTTCCACCACTTGACCGATGCTGGTCTGTGCTTCATTCACGTCCATGCCCTGCCCCAGCATAATACCGAAACGCCGGTTGCGCGATTGATTATCCGTGCAGGTTAACACCAGGTCACCCAGCCCCGCCATGCCCATAAACGTTGACGGGTCAGCGCCCAACGCGGAACCAAGACGGCTCATTTCCGCCAGCCCACGGGTGATCAACGCGGTACGCGCGTTGGCACCAAAGCCGATACCGTCGGACATGCCAGCGCCGATGGCGATGACGTTTTTTACCGCGCCGCCCAACTGCACCCCAATAAAATCGGGGTTGCTGTACACGCGGAAGCTTTTGCCGCAGTGCAGCAACTGCTGCAAATCTTCGGCAAACTGCTCGTCGGTGGCCGCCAGCGCAATCGCCGTCGGCAGCCCGGCTGCCAGCTCTTTGGCAAACGTCGGCCCAGAGATCACCGCCAGCGGTATATTATCGCCCAACGCTTCGCGCGCCACGTCTTGCAGCAACCGGCCAGTTTCCGCTTCCAGGCCTTTGGTAGCCCACACAATGCGGGCATCCGGGCGCAGATGCGGCTTCAACTGGCGCAGCACGTCACCAAATACATGGCTCGGCACCACCACCAGCACATCACGGCTGGCCGCCAGCGCACGGGCCAGATCGGCTTCGAGCAGCAAGGTATCGGGGAAAGCAACGTCGGGAAGAAACGCCTGATTGCAGCGATCGCGCTGCATAATCTGAATTTTTTCGGGGATATGCCCCCACAATATGACCGGATGGCCGTTACGCGCCAGCGTAATCGCTAATGCGGTGCCGTACGAGCCGGCACCGATAACAGTCATTGAAGCATTGACGGTGTTCATCAGGCATCCTGATGTGGTTCGGCACCTTCGCTTTCGGCCTGCTGTTGCTGCTGTTGCAGATAGCTCATGAACAGCGCGTCAAAGTTGACCGGTGCCAGGTTCAGTTGCGGGAATGTACCGCGAGAAACCAGGCTGGTGATGCACTCACGCGCATACGGGAACAGAATGTTCGGGCAGTATGCACCCAGGCAGTGCGCCAGCTGCGTCCCTTCGATCCCGGCTACGGAGAAGATGCCCGCCTGCTGAACTTCACACAGGAACGCCGTTTCTTCGCCCAGAGACGCCGTTACGGTTACGCGCAGTACCACTTCATACACGCCATCAGTCAATTGGCTGGAAGCGGTATCCAGATCAAGTTTAACTTCTGGCTGCCATTCCTGCTGGAATACTTGCGGAGCTTTTGGCGCTTCGAAAGAGATATCTTTGGTATAGATACGTTGGATCTGGAAAGCCATTTCGGTAGTGTTTTGTTCTGACATTTATCTCATACCCTTAGTTAAATATTCTTATTGACACTCTGTAACCGGTATACCCGCAATACTTCACGTTGCCGCGAAATACGTTGGTTATAACTACCCGCTTAAAGCAGCGGATCAAGGCCACCGCGAGCATCGAGTGCATGTAAATCATCGCAGCCACCCACGTGCTGGCCGTCGATGAAAATCTGAGGCACGGTGGTTCGCCCACTGCGCACAATCATCTCTTCGCGCTTCACGTTATTGCCATCGATAGCAATCTCGTTGAACGCAGCTCCCTTACTGTTCAGCAACGCTTTGGCGCGATGGCAAAACGGACAGGTTGCCTTGGTGTAAATATCAATGCTAGCCATGGAAAAAACCACCTTAAACTCTATAAATTACTTGCCGCGTGCCAATGGCAGATTTTCACCGCTCCAGCCCGCAATACCGTCTTTCAGGGTGTAAACGCTGACAAAACCGGCTTTATACAGGTTCTCTGCTGGCTCACGTGACGTGGTGCCATTAGCGCAAGCCACAATGATCGGCTGGGCTTTATGTTTTTCCAACTCGCCGAGGCTGCCGCTTTTGATCTCACTTGCCGTCAGATTGATGGCGTTAGCAATGTGACCTTTACGGAAATCATCCCGGCTGCGGGTATCTACCACCACAGCATCTTCTTTATTGATCAGGCGAATAGCTTCACCGCGGGTGATCTCTTTCACTTTAGAGAAACGGGCCTTGATGGTCATAACGATCACAGCAGCCAGCAGTGCCACCCAAGCCAAACTCAGTATGGGATGCCTGCTAACAAATTGCATAATTTCTTGCAGCATGGGGTGTAACAACTCCCGTCAGTTAGGGGAAAATAAGTCAAGGTTTCAGAGTATACCTGCCGAATGCGGCAAATACAGCCAATAAGCAAGCGTGAATGCAGAAACTGCGGTCTGCGCCGAAAAATTACCGCAATGGCACAAGGAAAGTCGCCATTGTTCAACGCAACTTTGATCTTTCTAGGCTCTTTTTTCCCGGCTTTGTTGTAAAATCATTCGGTTCTGGAGGGTGAATAGCCATCATTCCAAGGGGTTGATGGCTATTCACAACTTAAGCGATCATAACGAGGTTATAGCAATGTCGAGTACGAAAAAACCCATGGTTCTGGTGATCCTGGACGGTTATGGCCACCGGGAAGAACAGCAGGACAACGCGATCCTGAATGCCAAAACGCCGGTCATGGATCGTCTGTGGCAACAACAGCCGCACACCCTGATTGCCGCCTCCGGTCTGGATGTTGGTCTGCCTGATGGCCAGATGGGCAACTCGGAAGTGGGCCACGTCAACCTGGGTGCTGGGCGCATCGTTTATCAGGATCTGACACGCCTGGACAAAGAAATCAAAGACGGTGACTTCTTCACAAACGCCACCCTGACCGCTGCGGTAGACAACGCGGTGAAAGCCGGTAAAGCGGTACACATCATGGGCCTGATGTCCCCTGGCGGCGTGCACAGCCACGAAGACCACATTCTGGCGATGATCAAACTCGCCGCACAGCGTGGTGCTAAAGCCGTTTACCTGCATGCGTTCCTGGATGGGCGTGATACCCCACCGCGCAGTGCTGAAAACACACTGAAACGTTTCAGTGATGAGTTCGCCAAACTGGGTGCCGGGCGCATTGCCTCCGTGATTGGTCGTTACTACGCTATGGATCGTGATAACCGTTGGGATCGCGTGCAACTGGCTTACGATCTGATGACTCAGGCCAAAGGCGAATACACCGCCGATAACGCCGTTGCCGCGCTGCAAGCCGCCTATGCCCGCGATGAAAACGATGAATTCGTGAAACCAACCGTGATTCAGGCCGCAGGCGAAGCCACTGCACAGATGAATGACGGCGATGCGCTGATCTTCATGAACTTCCGTGCCGACCGCGCGCGCCAGATCACTCGCGCCTTTATCAATGCCGATTTCGACGGTTTCCCACGGGCTAAAGTAGTGAAATTCGGTGATTTCGTGATGCTGACCGAATACGCTGCCGACATCCAGACCGCCTGTGCCTATCCACCGGCTTCGCTGGCGAACACCTTCGGCGAGTGGCTGATGAAGCACGACAAAACCCAGCTGCGCATTTCAGAAACCGAGAAATACGCTCACGTCACCTTCTTCTATAACGGCGGTGTTGAAGAGCCGTTCAAAGGCGAAGAACGCGTGCTGATCAACTCACCAAAAGTGGCAACTTACGATCTGCAACCGGAAATGAGTTCCGCAGAGCTGACCGAAAAGTTACTGACCGCTATCCACAGCGGCAAGTACGACGCCATCATCTGTAACTATCCGAACGGCGATATGGTGGGCCATACCGGCGTTTATGATGCGGCCGTCAAAGCGGTAGAAACGCTGGACCACTGCATTGCGCAGGTGGTTGATGCGGTGAAAGCCGTTGATGGCCAATTGCTGATCACCGCGGACCACGGTAACGCCGAGCAGATGCGCGATCCGGCTACCGGCCAGGCGCATACCGCGCACACCAGCCTGCCAGTGCCGCTGATTTATGTCGGCAAACCGGCCAAGGCGGTTGAAGGTGGTAAGCTTTCCGATATCGCGCCAACCATGCTGGCGCTGATGGGTATGGAAATCCCGCAAGAGATGACTGGTAAGCCGCTGTTCATCGTGGAATAATCCTTCTCCATGAGGGAGAAGGCGAATTTTGCACTACCAAGGGTCATCCGTAGCGCAAGCTCAGACAGCCAATTACTGCCTGAATGCTCTGCGCTACGCAAGTTGACCACCGTCTGCGCCAGCGTACTTTTCGCTGGCGCATTGCTATTGCCGTTAACCAGCAATGCGGCAGAAGACAACAAATCCCAGCTCAAAGACCTGCAACAAAGCATCGCCGAAAAAGAAAAGGCGGTGAAGCAACAACAGCAACAACGCAGCTCATTGCAGGAACAACTCAAACTGCAAGAAAAAACCATCGCGCAAGCCAGCCGTTCACTGCGTGATACGCAAGGCACGCTCATCGAACTGAGCAAAGATATTTCTGGCCTGAATGCTTCGATCACCAAGCTGCAAAAACAGCAATCTACCCAGCAGGAAATGCTCGCCAAACAGCTCGATGCCGCGTTCCGACAGGGGCAACACAGCGCGTTGCAACTGATCCTCAGCGGTGAAGAGAGCCAACGCAGTGAACGTATTCTGGCCTATTTCAGCTATCTGAATGTGGCGCGCCAGCAATCCATTGAACAACTGCAACAAACCCGCACGCAGCTGGCCGAGCAGAAAAGCACGCTGGTGGTCAAGCAGGGCCAACAGAAATCGTTACTCGGCGAGCAGCAAACCCAGCAACAGAAGCTGGAACAGGCGCGCAGCGCACGCAAGAAAACCCTGACTTCACTGGAAGCCTCGCTGGAAAAAGATCAGCAGCGGCTGGTGGAACTGCGCCAGAACGAAACCCGCCTGCGTGACCAGATCGCCCGCGCCGAGCGTGAGGCACGGGCTCGCGCAGAACGCGAAGCGCGTGAAGCCGCCAAAGTGCGTGAACAGGTTAAAGCCAAAGAACAGCAGGCGAAGAAAACCGGTACCCGCTATCAGCCTAGCGAAGGCGAACGTTCACTGATGGCGCGCACCGGCGGTTTAGGTCGGCCTGAAGGACAGGCCGTTTGGCCAGTGCGTGGCCGCACCGAACATCGCTTTGGCGAACAACTGCAAGGTGAATTACGCTGGAAAGGGATGGTGATCTCGGCTGCCGAAGGCAGCGAAGTGAAAGCCATCGCCGATGGCCGCGTCCTGCTTGCCGATTGGCTGCAAGGCTATGGTCTGGTGGTGGTGATCGAGCACGGTAAAGGTGATATGAGCCTGTATGGCTACAACCAGAGCGCACTGGTCAACGTCGGTGCGCAGGTGCGTGCAGGCCAGCCTATCGCGCTGGTAGGCACCAGCGGTGGTCAGGGAACGCCATCGCTCTATTTTGAAATCCGTCGCCAGGGTCAGGCCGTTAACCCACTGCCGTGGTTGGGAAGATAGAGTGCACTATAGCAAATTGCGTACCGCTATCCTGATGGGTTCTCTGCTGCTGGCCTGTGCCGCACAGGCTGGAAAGCTGTCTATCGTGATTGACGATGTCGGCTATCGCCCGCACGAAGAGAACGCTGTGATGCAAATGCCCACAGCCGTCTCAGTCGCCGTTCTGCCCAACGCGCCCCATGCCCGGATGATGGCAACCAAAGCCCACAGCCAAGGGCGAGAAGTGCTGATCCATATGCCAATGGCACCGCTCAGCAAGCAATCGCTGGAACCCAATACGCTGCAACCCTCGATGAACAGTGAAGAAATTCAGCGCCTCATCCGTAATGCAGTGAATAACGTGCCCTATGCCGTGGGGATGAACAACCATATGGGTAGCGCGATGACCTCCAGCCTGCCGGGTATGCAGAAGGTGATGCAGGCGCTTGACGGTTATCAGCTCTATTTTCTCGACAGCATGACCATCGGCAACAGCCAGGCGATGCGCGCTGCGGCCGGTACCCATGTCAAAGTGATCAAACGCAAAGTGTTTCTTGACGATACCGCCAACCCGGACGATATCCGCCGTCAGTTCAACCGTGCGGTTGAGTTGGCACGCCGCAGCGGTTCTGCCATTGCCATCGGCCACCCACGGCCGGCCACGGTGAAAGTACTGCAACAGATGCTGGCCACGTTGCCAAGCGATATCGTGCTGGTAAAACCCAGTGCCCTGCTGAATGAACCGCAGCAAAGCGGGGGCAGCTATGTTCCACCAGCGAAGCCGCACACCGTACAGCCGAAGAATCCGTTTACCGGCGCAATCAAACAGTGCAAGGTTAAGCTGCCGAAAGAAAAAATGAATGCCAGCAAAGCGCTGATGGTGATTGGGGAGAGCGTGGCGCAGTCACCGGTGGTGCTGTTGCTCAAACACCATTGGCATTATTGGTTGGGGTCGGAGCAGACGACGCCAAAAGCATGAGGTATGAAATCCACCCCGGTCAGTAGCCAATGGATTTCGAGTTGCAGCTAGGCGGCAAATGCGCTAATCCCCAGGAGCTTATACACAATAAGTGACTGGGGTTAGCGCATGCAGCCAACAACGCTGCAACTTGAAAGACGAAGGCTATATCAATCCCAGCTCAACACCACTTTCCCAGACAGCCCCGAACGCATGGCGTCAAAGCCCTGCTGAAAATCGTCAATCGGGAAACGGTGAGTGATCATCGGTGTCAGATCCAGGCCAGACTGGATCAGTGCCGCCATCTTGTACCAGGTTTCGAACATTTCACGGCCATAAATCCCTTTGATAAATAGCCCTTTGAAGATCACCTGATTCCAGTCGATGGACATATCCGACGGCGGGATCCCCAGCATCGCAATGCGGCCACCGTGGTTCATGGCATTGAGCAGCGTGCGGAAGGCTGGCGGCGCACCAGACATCTCCAGCCCCACGTCGAACCCTTCGGTCATGCCCAACTCGGCCATCACATCATTCAGATTTTCTTTGCTGACGTTAACCGCGCGGGTCACGCCCATTTTACGCGCCAGCTCCAGACGATACTCATTCACATCGGTGATCACCACATGGCGCGCGCCCACGTGTTTACACACCGCTGCCGCCATAATGCCGATCGGGCCTGCGCCGGAAACCAACACGTCTTCACCCACCAGATCGAAAGACAGCGCGGTATGCACCGCATTACCAAACGGATCGAAGATCGAGGCCAGTTCGTCGGAAATATTGTCCGGTATTTTGAAGGCGTTGAAGGCCGGAATCACCAGATATTCCGCGAACGCCCCTGGGCGGTTAACCCCCACGCCAACGGTGTTGCGGCACAGATGCGTGCGGCCAGCGCGGCAGTTGCGGCAGTGCCCACAGGTGATATGCCCTTCTCCGGACACGCGATCGCCGATGCTGAACCCTTTGACTTCCTGGCCGATCGCCACCACTTCACCGACGTATTCATGGCCAACCACCATCGGTACCGGAATGGTTTTCTGCGACCAGTCGTCCCAGTTGTAGATATGCATATCGGTGCCGCAGATGGCGGTTTTACGGATTTTGATCATCACATCGTTGTGGCCCAGTTCAGGCTCGGGCACATCGGTCAGCCAGATACCTTCTTCCGCTTTCAGCTTTGCTAATGCTTTCATGCAATGACTCCAAGTTCTTTACCGATACGAATGAACGCAGCAACAGCACGCTCAATCTGCTCCGGTGAGTGATCAGCAGACATCTGGGTGCGAATACGTGCCTGGCCTTTCGGTACCACCGGGTAGAAGAAGCCCGTCACATAAATGCCTTCCTTAAGCAAAGCATTGGCGAAATCCTGTGCCAATTTCGCCTCACCCAGCATCACCGGAATGATGGCGTGATCGGCACCGGCAAGCGTAAAACCTGCCGCGGTCATTTTTTCACGGAACAATCGAGCGTTGGCCCATAGGCGATCGCGCAGCGCGTCGCCGTCTGCAAGCAGTTCCAACACCTTGATTGACGCAGCAACGATCGCCGGTGCCAGCGAGTTGGAGAACAGATACGGACGCGAACGCTGGCGCAACCACTCCACCACCTCTTTCTTCGCGGCGGTATAGCCGCCGGAAGCACCGCCGAGCGCCTTGCCCAACGTGCCGGTAATAATATCAACGCGGCCCATCACTTCGCAGTATTCATGCGTTCCACGCCCGTGCGCACCGACAAAACCCACCGCGTGAGAGTCGTCGACCATCACCAGCGCATTGTACTCATCGGCCAGATCGCACACGCCTTGCAGGTTGGCGATCACGCCGTCCATGGAGAACACCCCGTCGGTGGCGATCATAATGTGGCGAGCGCCATCGGCCTTAGCCTGCTTGAGCTGTTCGGCCAACTCCTGCATATCGTTGTTGGCATAGCGATAACGCTTGGCTTTGCACAAGCGCACACCATCGATGATCGAGGCGTGGTTCAGCGCATCGGAGATAATAGCGTCTTCCGGGCCGAGCAGGGTTTCAAACAGGCCGCCGTTAGCGTCATAGCAGGAGGAGTACAGAATGGCATCTTCCATACCCAGAAAATCGGCCAGTTTCTGTTCAAGCTGTTTATGGCTGTCCTGCGTGCCGCAGATAAAGCGCACCGATGCCATACCAAAACCGTGGCTGTCCATGCCCGCCTTCGCGGCCGCAATCAGTGCCGGATGATTCGCCAGCCCCAGATAGTTGTTGGCGCAGAAATTGATCACATGGCGGCCATCAGCGACGGCGATGTCGGCCTGTTGTGCAGAGGTGATAATACGCTCTTCTTTGAACAGCCCTTCGGCACGGGTGGTCGCAAGCTGTTGCTCCAGCTGCTGGTAAAAGGAGGTGGACATTCGGTAATCTCCAGAATAGGGACGTTTTCAACATATTTTACTGATTTACTGGCAAACTGACGACAATGCGCGGTAGAGAATATGAAAAGTGCAGCAGATATCACGGCAAACTAGGATATGTACTCATCGAACGGGACATTAAGAACCGTTACGCTGTTCCCGCTGGCATGAAATGCTATTATAGGCAGCATATCGGGTGGAGCATTGTGCGTCACCGGGAAGAATACAGGGGTAAACCCAATGATTATCGTCACTGGCGGCGCTGGCATGATCGGCAGCAACATTATCAAAGCACTGAATGACACCGGGTATCGCGATATCCTGGTGGTGGATAACCTGAAAGACGGCACCAAATTCGTCAATCTGGTGGACTTGGATATTGCCGATTATGTGGATAAAGAAGATTTTATCGCCAGCATCATGGCCGGTGACGATCTCGGCGACATCGACGCCATTTTCCACGAAGGTGCCTGTTCGTCTACCACCGAGTGGGACGGCAAGTACATGATGGATAATAACTATCAATACTCCAAAGACATCCTGCACTTCTGCCTGGATCGCCAAATCCCGTTCCTGTATGCCTCTTCCGCCGCTACCTATGGTGGGCGCACCGATAACTTTATCGAAGAGCGCCAGTACGAGCAGCCACTGAACGTTTACGGTTACTCCAAATTCCTGTTCGACCAATACGTGCGTGAAATCCTGCCAAAGGCCGAATCACAGGTGTGTGGTTTCCGTTACTTCAACGTTTATGGCCCGCGTGAAGGCCATAAAGGCAGCATGGCCAGCGTGGCGTTCCATCTGAACAACCAGATTAACCGTGGCGAGAACCCGAAACTGTTCTCTGGCAGCGAAAACTTCAAGCGTGATTTCGTCTATGTAGGCGATGTTGCGGCGGTTAACCTGTGGTTCTGGCAAAACGGCGTGTCCGGCATCTTCAACTGCGGAACTGGCCGGGCGGAAACCTTCCAGGCGGTGGCCGATGCGGTGGTGGAATACCATCAATCAGGCGCAGTGGAATACATTGAATTCCCTGAAAAGCTGAAAGGCCGCTATCAGGCTTATACCCAGGCCGATCAGACCAAACTGCGCGCTGCCGGTTACAACGCGCCGTTCAAAACGGTCGCTGAAGGCGTCAAAGAATATATGGCCTGGTTGAATCGCACCGCTTAAGCGGAAGGAACCTGCAAAGGGTATGAAAATTCTGGTTATCGGCCCTTCGTGGGTTGGCGATATGATGATGTCGCAAAGTCTCTACCGCACCCTGAAGGCCGAATATCCGTCAGCGGAAATCGATGTGATGGCACCCGCGTGGTGCCGCCCATTGCTGGCGCGCATGCCGGAAGTCAACCAGGCGCTGGCTATGCCGCTGGGCCACGGTGCGTTGGGGCTGGGCGAGCGCCGCCGTTTGGGGCACAGCCTGCGTGCCAACGGTTACGATCGCGCCTACGTGTTGCCCAACTCGTTCAAATCCGCCCTGGTGCCGTTCTTCGCCAACGTGCCACAGCGCACCGGCTGGCGGGGTGAAATGCGCTACGGCCTGCTCAATGATATCCGCGTGCTGGATAAAGCCGCCTTCCCGCTGATGGTGCAACGCTATGTCGCGCTGGCTTATGACAAACAGCGGATACAGCGAGCCGCAGACTTGCCACAGCCGCTGTTATGGCCGCAACTGCAGGTGAGCGACGAAGAGATTGCCGAAACCACTTCCGCCTTTAACCTCACCGATTACCGGCCGATTATCGGCTTTTGCCCAGGGGCGGAATTTGGCCCAGCAAAACGCTGGCCGCATTACCACTATGCCGCGCTGGCGCAACTGCTGATCGACCAAGGCTATCAGATCACTTTGTTTGGTTCGGCCAAAGATCACGCTGCCGGGGAACAGATCCGTGCGGCGCTGGCCGAAGAAGCGCGTGATTTCTGCCTCAATCTGGCCGGGGAAACCCAGTTGGAACAAGCAGTGATTCTATTGGCTTCCTGCCAGGCGGTGGTCAGTAATGACTCAGGATTGATGCACGTTGCCGCGGCATTGAATAAACCATTGATAGCCTTGTATGGCCCAAGCAGCCCGGACTTCACCCCGCCGCTTTCCAACAAGGCAAAAGTCATCCGCCTGATTAGCGGCTATCACAAAGTGCGTAAGGGTGATGCCGATCAGGGCTATCACCAAAGCTTGATCGACATTCAACCACAGCAGGTGTTGGACGCGCTGACGCCGTTACTTGCCGCCAGCGAGGAATAAACATGCAGGTTCTGATCGTCAAAACCTCATCCATGGGGGATGTGCTCCATACGCTGCCAGCATTGACCGATGCGATGCATGCCATCCCCGGCATCCGTTTCGATTGGGTAGTGGAAGAAGGGTTCAGCCAGATCCCCAGTTGGCATCCGGCGGTGAACCGCGTTATTCCGGTGGCCATTCGCCGCTGGCGCAAAAACTGGTTCGGCCCCGAAGCCCGCCAGCAGCGCTGCGATTTCAAGCGCCTGGTTCGGGAACGCAGTTATGATATCGTGATTGACGCTCAGGGTTTGATGAAAAGCGCCGCGCTGGTAACCCGTATCGCCCGCGGCAGCAAGCACGGCCCGGACTGCAAAAGCGCACGTGAGCCATTTGCCAGTTGGTTCTATAATCATCGCCATCAAATTGATAAGCAGCAGCATGCGGTGGAACGCCTGCGTGAACTGTTCGCCAAAAGCCTGGGCTATGAAAAACCGCAGAGCGCGGGTGATTACGCTATTGCCGCCCGTTTTCTCAGCCAACCACCGGTGGATGCCGGGCAATATCTGGTTTTCCTGCACGCCACCACGCGTGATGAAAAACACTGGCCGGAAGCAAACTGGCGCGAACTGATTGAGTTGGTTGCCGCGACCGGGCTGAAGGTAAAACTGCCATGGGGAGCAGCGCATGAACATCAGCGCGCCCTGCGGCTGGCGGAAGGGTTTGCGCATGTTGAAGTGCTGCCGAAACTCAGCCTACAGCAGGTGGCGGAAGTGCTGGCCGGTGCAAAAGGCGTGGTGTCGGTGGATACCGGGCTCAGCCATCTGACCGCCGCGCTGGATCGCCCGAATATTACGCTGTTCGGCCCGACCGATCCGGGGTTGATTGGGGGGTATGGGCGGAATCAACATGCCTGCCGCCCTGAAGTGGGGAATAGTATGGCTGATATCAACGCACAACAGATCATGGGGCTGCTAGCGCCCGTTCTGTTCAACGAGGATGCACGTTAATATGCCCACGCAAAATATTTTGCTCAGCATTATTATTGCCGCCCACAATAGCGGCAACTACCTGCGTGCAACACTGCAAAGCCTGCTCGACGCACTGGGCGAAAGCCTCTCAAGGTGCGAAATCATCTTGGTTAATGATGCTTCCACTGATGATACAGGGGAATTGCTTGCTGGGTTCGCCCAGGCAATTCCTCAAGCACGTTATTTCAGCGTAGAATTCAAAAATATCGGCAAGGTGCGTAATTTTGCTATTGCAAATAGCCATGGTGAATACGTCACTATGCTCGACAGTGATGACCTGCTAAAAAGCAATTCTCTGAATGAAATAAGCATTTTTCTCGACAACAAAAAGCCTGATCTATTGTTGACAAAACTGTATGAGGTACGTAAGCTTACCAAGGCAGATAAGATCTGGAACGGTTTACAAACAGAGTGTTTGACCCAGGATGATGCGATAACACGTTTTCTGCTCCATAAGGATTTTCAGGCACATTTAATCGGGCAATTCATCAAGCGTACTCTGCTGCTGGCCAATCCTATTCCAAGCTTTACCTGTTACGAAGATTTCTATGTGTTCCCACAAATTCTCACACAATCCAGAAATATTGTATTCTCACGCGAAAGCCATTATTTATATATAAAGCGGAGCTCCAGCCTATCGAATTCACCGTCAGCAGAAAAGATACATAATCTGTTTTTATGCACGGAAAAAATGGATACGCTTTTTGGTCAAAAATTTCATGACTTAGTCCTGTGCCACTGGCTGGATATCGAATTAAAACAGAAAAAGTGGATCACACAAAGCGTACTATTGGATACACTCAATAAGAAAATACGTGAAACTCGTTGCCTTGGTTTTTTTATCAATCCAACGATAAGATTCAGCTATAAGAAGAAAGCGGCAAAATTATTATGGAAAAAATAGGGCAAAGATTGTATTTCATCAGTTTTATACTAACCGTTTTATCTGTTGTTTTTACTTTGATTATTACTGCCCGTCAACGGGAGCTTTTCTATTTCTCTTTCTACGTTGCTATGTTTGGCCTTTTCGTCGAAAGAAAAAATATCCGCTTGCCAAAGATGGATATCTCCTACGCTATTATCATGATAGGACTAGTAAAAATCATCTGGACGCTGGTGCTTTACCGCCATATGCAGGGTTATGGTTTCGGAGTGACACAGCTAGATGCCGGTAAAAAACTGGTCGTCGGTGGCGTACTGATTTTTTATATAACCCACTTCTCACACTATTTAACTACATTCAATTATCGCCGGTACTTGCTTGCAGCATTTACTTTGGCTTTTGTGCTAGCGACAGGTTACGGTATCTATCAGGTTTATCACGGTATTGAGCGTATTGATCTCAGCACTAACCGCGCAACCATCGCGGCGTATATTTACTCAACGCTGTCCATTTTGCTTATCTACCTGCTGATCAAGTTAAAAAATAGTACAGGTTACCGTATTGCAACGGCAGCGATCATTATTGTTTCATTTCTGATCGTGGTTATGACGGGAACCCGCGCCGCGATACTCTCGCATCTGTTGCTTATTCTGCTGATGATGCTGTTCCATTTCCGAAAAATCCATCTTAAGCAGCTGCTGATCGTCATGGCATTGGTCGGGCTGGCAGGCGTGGCCTCCTACGGTAAATATATTAAACCCAAGATCGAACAAACCAGTACCGAAATCATGTTGTACCAGAAAGGTGATGACCTCTCATCGCTAGGTTCCCGTTTCTCATTATGGCATGTCGGGCTAGATATATTCTCACGGCATCCTTTCGGCAATACTGTTGAAGCACGCCATACGCAAGCCGCCGAGATCATCGCTAAAAATCCGAAAAATCAGGCGGCACTGATCTATGTCGACTCACATCTGCATGATGAACTGCTCGAGGTCGCATCCCTACAAGGCATTGTTGGTTTACTGGCGGTACTGTTTTTCTATGTGTATATCATCACGAAATCGTTGGTACAAAAAAATACTCCACTGCTGATGATTGGTTGCTGCATGATGGTCTATGGCTTAACCGACGTCTTGCTAATTAGTGCAGAATCATTGTTGTTCTATATGATATGTATCGCGCTATTTGCAAGAAAAAACCCGCAGGCAATAAGCCAATAATGATTTCACCCGGCCAGGGATCCTGAGCCGGGTTAATATATTATTTGCCGTGGTAATTCAGCATGATACTATCCAGAGCTTGTTTGAAATTCAAGTAGTAGCTGGCGTCATAAAACTTGGCAATCGACTGTTTGATCTGCGCTTGGTCAATTATGATTTCCCCATCAACCAATGCCTGCAAAATCTCTGTCAACTTTGTCAGCTGATTTACAGCATACAAACGGCCATTGGTACCATCAATAACGTCTGCAGGGCCCGTTGGACAATCTGAACTCACGCAATATACGCCATGAGCCATGGCTTCCAGCAAGGTCATTGGTAGCCCTTCAAATGCAGAAGTGAGTACCAATGCCTTCAGATCGCCAATATTCGCTTTAACATAGAGCCAAGGCCGTGCTTGCCAGCCATGCCATAGAATTCGGTCAGAAAGCCCCAACTGTTCAGCATATTGCTGGCATTGAGTCAAATCATCACCACTTCCCACAACATGTAACCGCCAGTCACCTCGCAGGGCGACCAACGAGTCCAGCAAGTCTTTCAGACGCTTTTGCCCTTCGAAAATGACACGACCAATATAAATGAAATTGGCAGGTGAATGGCTAACCGGAATAGTGTCCTCGGTTTTTTCTACCGGATTAAAAACGGTATAAATATCCCTTTCTTTTACCCCTAGTTCCTGTACCTGCTGATTAATACCGCGGCTGATCACCAAGTGAGCGTCGGCCTTCAAGATATAAGTGTATTTGTATAGGTCGTACAATGAGAAATGCAGCCAGGAAGCAATGGGGTATCGGCCCAGACACAGTTTTCTGGCGACGTTAGCGATATAACAGGAAAGAGTGTCCAAAGCGATCACCAAGTCCGGCTTACTCTTACGCAAGAAGCCGGATAAGGCAAAGGCGAAACGCAACCGCCTTAGTTTAGTGTTACGCACAGTTGAGGAAATCATTTGGCCGCTTAACCCTGCATACCACTGCTCATCTGCCTCTCCCTTTTCGTTGAAAAAGATAAAATCAACCTTGGCACCAGGATTATTTGCCACAATCAATTCAACCAGCCTTTTACATACGGTTTCCATGCCACCGTAACCACCTAAGGCATATCCTGTAATAACAATGTTCATTTCACTCCTTCACTGAATTAGAGCTAGTTTGCTGCGGAAGTAATGTGCATTTTTTCTAATATTCCATACACCTGTTCCACAGAGATAATCGATAATGGCTGTTCAGGATGGGTGCTCAACGCATTATGGTGGCTGCTGGAAAGATCGATCACATGATGTAACTCTCTATTCTGATAAGGGCCGGTAAATTTGGGGCTGGCAGTAACAAACAAGCTGATGGTCGGCACTTTCAACGCCACAGCTAAATGCAGCGGGCCAGTATCACCGGTTAATAACACGTCTAGAGAATCAATCACGCCAATTAATTGTGGCAACGAAGTCTTGCCCACATAATTGCTCACCCGCTGCTGTTGGTCTCTGTCCAGATCGGCCAGCAGAGAATCAACCAGATCATGATCGGCGCGAGAACCAATGATCACGATATCGCACTTATCACCATGAAAATCAATCAGTCTCTTAGCCAATTCAGTAAAGTAACCCACTGGCCAGCAGCGCTCGCGGGTTGAAGCCCCCATGTTGAATCCTATCCGTATCCGCCCGGCGGGCTTTACTAACTTCTCAAATGAGCAGGGGATTTCCATCTCAATCTTGGAGGAATCCCCTCCTAGAAATTGCATCAAATCCAGCTTACGTTGGATCAGATGCCCCTTGAAGTTCAGTGAGCAACTTATCACCCAAGAATCTAACTCTTTAGGTAACGTCAAATAATTATCTCTAAGGATATATTGGCAGCCTGCCAAAGCCGCACTGAGAATATCGTAAGGAAGATGGCCATGCAGAATGACGGCCAGTTCAGGTTTGTGTTTTCGGATTTTACACACGGCCGGTATCATATCCCGGAATCTATTATTCCAGAAAATAACCTCATCAAAGCACTGGTAATCCTTTACCATCCCATAATTAACCATACCAGCTACCAGTGTAATATGGGCGTCTGGATATCGTCGGCGTAAAGCACGCATAGTTGGGGTATTAAACATAAAGTCCCCCAGAGCAGTCGTAGAATACACAACGATACGTTTGAATGGATAGTCAGCGCTCAACGATTCTTTCGGTTTTATATTGCCAAACAGCAAATTGTAAACAGATAAAAACCAATGAGCGTACTTCATCTTTCTGATTTTCATGTTATGAACCAGTTTTCATCTGCTTTTGATAATATTCAGCCAATGTCATTCCTACCGTGCGTTGCTGCAACCAGGCAAAAAGCTGCTCCAGATCGCGATACAAGGCTTCGATATCCTGCTCGGTTTTAAACGTTGGGCTGCCGCCGGGCATAAATTCGGAAGAGTGCAGCATAAACTCAACGTAATCATTGCCTTCTGCCAACGAACGCTGCACAACCTGCTTCATTTGTTCCAGATTGCCACCCGCTGGGCGTAGCCAATGTACCGACGGCGAACGTTTTTTACCCCGCAGGCGATCATAGCCCTGTTTTACCGCATTCATCAGCGCCGAGTGTTTATACTGGATGCTCATCGGCACCTCCAACAGCGTCGAATGACCCGGTTTGGCAATATCTTGCGGGTCGATAAAATAAGCCTGCGACGGGAAGTGACGATAATCGGTGCCACCCTTACCCTGCGGATTACCCGGCGAATACTGCCAGTTGACGCGCGGCGTAACGGAACAATCCACCTGATAGCCATACTCCAGCAATAATGAGGCATAAAATTCGTTAAACGCCCAGCGCCCCGCTCGGTGGCTGAGCATTTTGGTCTGGAAAGCATCTTCCAGCAGTTTGGTCATATGATCGACCTTGGCGCGGATCTGCTCGGTAGGATATTCAATCAAATAGGGTTTATGACGCCAGTCATCATCGGTAAGTGGCGTCAGCGGCGGACTGTTCCAGGCGTGCAGATGCATCCCCACCTCACCGGTTCCGCGCGCAATCACATCGCGGGCAAATTCGACGTATTCCGCATCCACCGCCATTTCATAATTGGTGAGATAAACCGGCTTGAAGGCATATTTTTCACACAGCGCCTGAAAGCGCGGCAAAAAACGCGTGTTCTCGGTCGAAATGCGATCGTGGTTTTGCCACAGATTATCGCCTTCGGTATCAATGGTGATAAGAAACGCCGGTTTGGTCATAAATATCGAGCCTGATCTCAACGGAATACATTATGTTACGCAGCCTGTTTAGCGAGGGCAAACAACTTTGCTGCCTCGTTTGGACAACGTTACGCCACGTTTATCTCCAGAACCGGTTATTTTTTCGTTACTGGCAAGAAAATTGAGCAACAGTAGCCACATGCAATCGGGTCATTTAGAATCAGTGATTGGTTTCTCTGAAAGCGACTCATGATGAACGATGCACCAGCCTTAGCTTTTGCCACGCCAATACAGCGTATTTTGATCGTTAAACTCCGCCATCATGGCGATATGCTGCTCACCACACCGGTCATCAATACCCTGCGGCAAAACTATCCTGATGCACAGATTGACGTCCTGCTATACCAAGAAACGCAGGATATGCTGATCAGCAACCCGGCGCTATCGCAGATATTCGTCATCGATCGCCAATGGAAAAAACAGGGAACCAAGGCGCATCTCGGCCACGAACTAAAGCTGATTCGCCAGTTAAAAGCCCAGCGTTACGATCTGGTGGTCAATCTCGCCGATCAATGGCGCAGCGCACTGCTCGCCAAACTGACCGGTGCGCGCATCCGCTTGGGTTTTGACTTCCCTAAACGCCGCGGTTTTTTATGGCGCCATTGCCATACCCATCTGGTTTCAGTGGCCGATCATGCCCATCTGCATACCGTTGAGCAAAACCTTTCACTGCTGCAACCGCTCGGTTTGCCTACCGTCAGCCAGCAGGTGACCATGAGTTATAGCCCGCAGGACTGGCAAACCAGCCTTCAGCTTCTGCAACAAAAGGGCATCACCGGCGCGTATATCGTGGTACAACCGACCTCACGCTGGTTTTTCAAATGCTGGAGTGAAGAAAAGATGGCTGCTACCATCAGCGCGCTACAAGCAGATGGACACCAGTTGGTGATCACTTCAGGGCCAGACGCTAAAGAGCAACAAATGGTGGCTCGGATTCTAGAGCAATGCCCACCGCATGGCGTGGTTTCTCTGGCCGGGCAGTTGACCCTGCGCCAACTCGCGGCGCTGATCGATCACGCAACATTATTCCTCGGTGTGGATTCCGTACCGATGCATATGGCCGCTGCGCTGCAAACCCCTTGCATTGCGCTGTTTGGGCCATCCAAACTGGTATTCTGGCGCCCCTGGCAAGCGATTGGCCACGTTATTTGGGCAGGAGACTACGGCACGCTACCCGACCCTGATGCCATCAATACCAGTACCGATGAGCGTTATCTCGACCTTATTCCTACAGACGCGGTGATTGCAGCCGCGCGGAGCACGCTTGCATGAAAGCATTTCGTTTGGCGATTGTCCGCCAAAAATACCGCCCGGACGGCGGGGCAGAGCGTTTCGTTTCCCGTGCCCTGGAGGCGCTGGAGCAACAAGATCTGGATCTGAACGTCATTACCCGCGAATGGCAGGGTGACGTTCATCCGAATTGGCACATCCACCTGTGTAACCCGATGAAGTTCGGGCGCATCAGCCGCGAACGCGGTTTCGCCGAAGCGGCAAGAGCCTTGTGGCAGAAAGAAAATTTCGATTTAGTGCAAAGCCATGAGCGCATTCCCGGCTGTGATATCTACCGCGCCGGTGATGGTGTCCACCGCCGCTGGTTGCTGCAACGCGCACGACTGCTGCCCGAGTGGCGGCGCAAATGGCTGTTCTCCAATCGTTATCATCGCTATGTGATGTGTGCCGAGCGCGCCATGTATGCCGCACCCGAGCTGAAAGCGGTGATTTGCAACGCAGAGATGATCAAGCAAGAGATCATTGCCGATTTCGGCGTGCCAGCCGATAAAGTCACGGTGATCTATAACGCTATCGACAATCAGGCGTTTTTACCGGCCAGCGAACAGCAGCGGCAACAATTGCGCATACAATACCAAATTCCCCCACAGGCACAGTGTCTGATCTTTGTCGGTTCGGGCTTTGAACGCAAAGGACTGGCGGCGGCCATCCGCGCGATCGCCCCGACCGAGAGTTACTTACTGGTTGTTGGCAAAGACAAAGCAGAGAAGCGCTACCGCGCGCTGGCGCAATCGCTGGGCTGTGGCGATCGGGTGCGCTTTATGGGCGTGCAGAAACAGACTTTGCCGTTCTATCAGGCTGCGGATGCTTTGCTGTTGCCTACGCTGTACGACCCCTTCCCCAACGTGATTCTGGAAGCGATGTCCTGCGGATTACCGGTGATCACCAGCATCACCTGCGGTGGCGCTGAATTCATCACGCCGGGGAAAAACGGTTTTGTCACTGATGCGCTGGATGTCAGTGCCCTCACCGACGCCATCCACGCCTTGCCACAGCAGGCGCTGGGTTCAAGCATGGGAGAAGCTGCCAGGTTACGCATCATGCCTGCCACGCCAGCCCATCTCTCGCAGCAACTGATCGATCTTTATAACCGACTGTTGGACTGATTATGCGTATCCTGATGATTATCGACGGTTTACCCGGTGGCGGCGCAGAGAAAGTAGTACTGACACTGAGCCAGGGCATGCAGCAAATGGGGCATGACGTCAGCCTGATTTCACTGCGTGACGTGTGTAATTACCCGATCCCTGACGGCATCGATTATCAGGTGGTGACGGATAACTGCTGCAAACCCTGGCGGAAACTGACAGAACTTACGCGCCGTGCCAACATGCTGGACCAGGCGATCGCCGCCAACGAACAGCAGAACGGCCGTTACGATCTGGTGTTCTCAAACCTGCATAAAACCGACCGTATTGTCAGCCACAGCAAAGTGCTTTCTTCCGAACGGCTGTGGTTCTGTATTCACGGTATTCTATCGACGTCCTACTTAGGTCACCGTACCGGTCTTGATCGCTGGCTGAAAAAGCGCAAGGTTGCCCGTGTTTATCAGGAGCAAAATATCGTTGCCGTCTCGCAAGCGGTGGGGAGTGACCTGCGGCAAAACCTGTCGATTCAGCCCAAGCAGTTGGCCGTGATTAACAATCCGTTCGATATTGATGCGATCGCACAACAGGCGGCAGAACCCTGCGAACTGGCGGGCCAAGATTATCTGATCCACGTAGGCCGTTTTCATCCACATAAACGTCACGATCGCCTGCTGAAAGCCTATGCGCTTTCCGGCATCCAAGCTCCGCTGGCTTTGGTTGGGACGGGCGATGAACAGCATATTAATGTCATCAGGAAATTGGCCACTGAATTGAATATTGCCCAGCGTGTGCTGTTTCTCGGCTTTCAGGCTAACCCTTATCCCTTGATCAAACACGCAACGATGCTGGTACTCAGTTCAGATAGCGAGGGCTTCGGTAACGTACTGGTTGAAGCATTGCTGTGCGATACCCCGGTGGTGAGTACTCGCTGCCCTGGTGGGCCTGAGGAAATTCTGGAAAATGCGGGAATGAGTCATGCCCTGGCGGAATTAAATGAAAAATCACTGGCGGAGAAAATGGCAGAAATTTATGCTCGGCCACCAGAAATTAATCGCCAGCAGTTGTTAAGCTACGGCCTACAACCTATTTGCCAGCAATATCTGGAATTGAAAAAGTAACTAAAATGGCAGGGCATTCCCTGCCATCAGAGATTATTTCATCGCTTCAATACTACGCCACACGTCTTCGACAGGAATATCACTACAATCACCCGATTCTGCCTGTAATATCTGGTATTTCCCTGACCACGGGTGCCACTCTTCCTGGCTAGTCTCACCAAAAAATACCACTTGGTTTTTATTCAGCGCCGCAGCCAAATGCATCTGACCACCATCGCTGCATAAGACCAGATCGCAGAGATCGAACGCGGCTAACAGCTCACGTACCGAGGCCGTGGGATAGAGTGCAACACGCCCATTCTGGCACTGCTCCAACAGTTGTTCAGCGCGCCGCTGATCGCCGATATCATCTGGGGCTAAGGTTCCCTGCGGCGACCAAAAAATCAGCACCGAGGTTTGCGGATCAGTGGTCAAACGGCGGATGATCTCGGCATAACGCTCCAAAGGCCATGTGCTCTTTTCTCTTCGATTGCTGAAATGCACCGCACAGATATGCGAACTCACCGGCAGCAGGGTCTTTAAACGTTGGGCAGCGGCCTGGCGTTCATCCTCACTGAGATAAACACGCACGGGCGGAATAGGGATGGTTTTATCGGTGATGGCAGAAAGATAACTGAAGGCATATTCAACCTGATGCTTGCCATGAAAATCTTTCTTATGAAAAGCATGAGTGATTTCAGGTTTACCTAAATCAGCACCAATAATGTGTTTCACTCCAGCCATCTTTGCCAGCCGCAGGCTATATTTACAAGGAACAGGGTTAGCCAGGATCGCCGCATCAAACTTTATTTTACGCAGCTGCAAAAATACCATTAATCGCTCAAAATAGACGCCCAGCGTCGTTTCATTCTTTGCCTTGTACTTTGCCTTTTTATAAACAAACACTTTTTCGATGTTTGGGTTATTTTTCACCACATCTTGGCAAGCTTTGTTGATCAACAAATAAATTTTGGCTTCTGGATAAGCAATTTTCACCGCTTCAATCAATGGGGTGGTACAAACAAGATCGCCAATGTTGTCGCGGCGAATAATTAAAATATTCTTCATTCCAAGCCTTTCGACGAAACTCTCGCCTGTTGTTCCAACCTTAGCCCCAGGTTACCAAATTAGCGCCTTTCCCTTGCGGTTATGATACTATTCTGGATAACCCATATAAATGAAATTGATAGAATGCTGCTCCGTTTATATCAGGTACTACTCTACCTTATCCAACCCCTGATCTGGCTTCGCTTACTGTTGCGCAGCCGCAAAGCACCAGCCTACCGTAAACGCTGGGCAGAACGCTATGGCTTCTGCGCCGGTAAAGTGGTGCCGGGCGGTATTATGCTGCATTCCGTTTCTGTCGGCGAAACGCTGGCAGCTATTCCGCTCGTGCGCGCACTACGCCACCGCTACCCTTATTTACCGATTACTGTGACCACAATGACGCCGACGGGTTCCGAGCGTGTGCAATCTGCTTTCGGTAATGACGTGCATCATGTTTATCTGCCTTATGATCTGCCCGGTTCTATGCGCCGTTTTCTCGACCAGGTGAATCCGAAGCTGGTGATCATTATGGAAACCGAACTCTGGCCAAATCTGATTAATGCGCTGCATCAACGCCAAATTCCGCTGGTGATTGCCAATGCCCGTCTTTCTGTCCGTTCGGCCGCTGGTTATAAGAAAATCAGCGGATTCATTCGCGATATCCTGCGCCGCATTACGCTGATCGCAGCGCAGAATGAAGAAGACGGGGAACGCTTTATCGAACTGGGCCTGAAACGTTCACAGCTCACCGTGACCGGCAGCCTGAAATTCGATATTTCCGTTACGCCAGAATTGGCGGTACGCGCGGTAACGCTGCGCCGCCAATGGGCGCCGCGCCGCCCGGTGTGGATCGCCACCAGTACCCACGAAGGTGAAGAGGCCATTCTGCTGGAAGCGCATCGCAAACTGTTGGAAAAGCACCCTGACCTGCTGCTGATTCTGGTGCCACGCCATCCGGAACGCTTCCTCACCGCCAAAGAATTGACACAGAAATCAGGCTTCAGTTACACCACCCGCAGTAGCGGCGAAATTCCCTCCAGCAGTACGCAGGTGGTGATCGGCGATACCATGGGTGAATTGATGTTGCTGTACGGTATTGCCGATCTGGCTTTTGTCGGCGGCAGCCTGGTGGCGCGCGGTGGGCATAATCCGCTGGAAGCGGCAGCGCATGCTATCCCAGTGCTGATGGGCCCGCATATCTTCAACTTTAAAGATATTTGTGCCAAGCTCTCTCAGGCTGGCGGGCTGATTGCCGTCACCGATGTGGATTCTCTGGTTAAGGAAGTAACAACGCTGCTGACGGACGAAGACTATCGCCGTTACCATGGCCGACATGCAGTTGAAGTGCTGTATCAGAATCAGGGAGCGCTGCAGCGTCTGTTGCAATTGCTGGAGCCCTACTTGCCGCCGCGGAGCCACTAGATGAACAGTCGTAAAAGCCTGTCGGTGGTAATGATTGCTAAAGACGAAGCCGATCTGCTGCCTGAATGCCTGCAATCGGTGGCCTGGGCGGATGAAATCATCATGCTTGATTCCGGCAGCCAAGACGGTTCCGTCGCCCTAGCAGAGAGCCTGGGCGCCAAAGTTTTTACCCATACCGACTGGCAGGGCTTCGGCAAACAGCGGCAGAAAGCGCAAAGCTATGCCACTAAAGATTATGTTCTGATGATCGATGCCGATGAACGCGTGACGCCGGAGTTACGCCAATCAATCGAACAGGCGCTGGCAGCCGCAGACGACAGCGTGGTTTATAGTCTTGGCCGCCGCAATCTATTTCTGGGCCGCTTTATGCGCCACAGCGGCTGGTATCCGGATCGGGTCAACCGTCTTTATGCTAATCAGCGTTACCGTTACAACGACGACCTGGTGCATGAATCCCTCAATACCAACGGCGCAAAAGTGATGCCGTTAAAGGGCGATCTGCTGCATCTGACCTGCCGCGATTTTTTTGCTTTCCAACGCAAGCAGCTACATTACGCCGAACAATGGGCCATTCAACGCCATCAGGCCGGTAAACGCTGCGGTTTTCTGTCTATTTTCACTCACACGATGGGCGCTTTCTGCAAAACCTGGCTGCTACGCGCCGGTTTCCTTGATGGTAAACAGGGCTTGCTGTTAGCCGTGGTCAACGCGCAATATACCTTCAATAAATATGCCGCATTGTGGGCATTGGATCGTAACACAACCTTATAGCCTTCGAGATGTGGGTAGGCGGCAACTGAGTGAATCCCCAGGAGCTTACACAAGTAAGTGACTGGGGTGAGTGAAGGCAGCCAACACCCCCACATCTTTAAGGATGAAGGGTTTATTAAGAGAAGTGAATCATGACCACTAAAGCCATCTACCCAGGAACATTCGATCCGATGACCAACGGCCATCTGGATTTAGTGACCCGCGCCTCATTGATGTTTGATCATGTGATTCTGGCCATTGCCGCCAGCTCAAGCAAAAAGCCCCTGTTTACGCTAGAAGAACGCGTGGCACTGGCTACGCAGGTAACCTCGCATCTGGATAATGTGGAAGTGCTCGGTTTCAGCGAGTTAATGGCACACTTTGCCGCTCACCAAAATGCCAATATTCTGGTTCGTGGGCTGCGAGCGGTATCTGATTTCGAATATGAATTGCAGTTGGCGAATATGAACCGCCATCTGATGCCAACGCTTGAAAGCGTGTTCCTGATGCCGTCCGAAGAGTGGTCGTTTATCTCTTCTACCCTGGTGAAGGAAGTGGCACGCCATGGCGGCGACATCGCACCGTTCCTACCGGATGTCGTCACCAAAGCATTGATGGAGAAGCTCGCCGCAGAGTAAATCAGTGCTGGCAGCAGCGGCAGAAAAAGGTGCTGCGCTGCCCGTGCTTGGCGCTTTCAATCGGGGTTCCGCATACGCGGCAAGGCTCGCCTGCCCGGCCATAAACCTGCAGTTCCTGCGCAAAATAGCCTGGTTTACCGTCTGATTGCAGAAAATCACGCAGCGTAGTGCCTCCCTGTTCAATCGAACGCAACAAGACTGCCTTGATGGTGGCCACCAGCAAATCCGCCTCCGCATGACTCAGTGAACTTGCCTGACGATCGGGCAGGATCCCGGCGGTAAACAGCGATTCGCTGGCATAGATATTCCCTACGCCCACCACTAACTTGTTGTCCATCAGCCAGGGTTTTATCAGCGTGCGTTTATTACGCGATTTTTCATACAGATAGTTGCCATCAAACGCCTCGCTCAGCGGTTCTGGGCCGAGATGAGCCAGCACGCTGCTCGTTGCCAGATCTTCGCACCACAGCCAGGCACCGAAACGGCGAGGGTCGGTATAGCGCAGGATCATGCCGTTGCTCATCACCAGATCGACGTGGTCATGCTTGCCAGCTTCGGTTTCTTCCGCCAGCATACGCAAGCTGCCAGACATCCCCAAGTGGACGATAATCCAGCCGTAATCCAGCTCGATCAGCAGATACTTGGCACGCCGTTGCACGCTGCGCACCGGCCGATCGCTCAGCGTCAGGATCTGCTCGGAGACGGGCCAGCGCAGGCGGGCATTACGCACTACTGCATACTGGATGTTATGGCCGACAAGATAAGGTTCAATGCCGCGGCGGCTGGTTTCGACTTCTGGTAATTCAGGCATGCTGCGCTCCCTTTCGTACACCTCATATAACAAAAAACCCGGCCTTAGCCGGGTTTTTATTAATCCACTAAAATTACTTAATTTTAGCTTCTTTGTAGATCACGTGTTGACGGACAACTGGATCGAATTTCTTCAGTTCCAATTTTTCCGGCTTAGTACGCTTGTTCTTCGTGGTGGTATAGAAGTGACCAGTACCAGCAGAAGAAACCAGCTTGATCTTCTCGCGAACACCTTTAGCCATGATTCAGTTCCTTAATACTTCTCACCACGGGCACGCAGATCGGCCAAGACCGTCTCAATACCCTTCTTATCAATAACACGCATACCTTTAGCAGATACACGCAGAGTTACAAAGCGCTTCTCAGCCTCAACCCAAAAACGGTGTGAGTGCAGGTTCGGCAGAAAACGGCGTTTGGTCGCGTTCATTGCGTGGGAACGGTTGTTACCGCTCACCGGGCGCTTGCCAGTAACTTGGCAGACTCGGGACATGTCTATTCTCCAAAAATCAAATCAGCTCGAGCTTCGTATAGGGTATGGCCGCCTCGTCAGGCTTTTAGAGCCCATCTCAGCAAACTTCACACTGAGGAGACTCTCGTCATCAGGTCAGAAACTACACATCAGGTTAGAAACCTGCTGAGATAGGCTCTTAACGCCAAACCCAAGATTCTCAAAGGTGGCGTAGTATACGCTCTGAAGCGTAAGTGCTCAAGTCCCGAACAGCTAAAGATCCCTCAAGGATCGCGAAAAAATGGCTTAAAGCCATCCGCGCTCGGCAAAAGAGACGCATTCACCCCGGCCTATAACCAAATGATCGAGCACTCGGATCTCCAATAACCGGCAGGCATTGACCACTTGCTCGGTTATCAAACGGTCGGCGTGGCTGGGTTCAGCCTTACCCGAAGGGTGATTATGCGCCAGAATGATGGCGGCTGCATTAGCCTTCAACGCTTCACGCACAATTTCTCTTGGGTGTACGACGACGCTGCTGATGGTACCAGCAAACATCTCCTGATGGCGAATAACCCGGTGCTGATTGTCCAAAAACAATACTAAAAACACCTCGCGCTCATGGTGAACCAGCAAACTGTGCAGATAATGCTGGGTTACTTTCGGATTCAGCAATGCGTTTTCCAACAAATGCGGGCCAGAAAACAGCCGCAAAGCCAATTCCGAAATGGCCTGCAACTGGGCATAGGTGGCATTTCCCAACCCTTTCTGACTGGAGAATTGCGCATAATCTGCCGAAATCAGATGGTACAGCGAACCAAAATGAGCCAGTAACTGTTCTGCCCGCTGCAAAACGTGAATACCGGGCAAACCGGTACGCAGAAAGATCGCCAGCAGTTCCACGTCTGACAGCGCCGCCGCACCATCGCGCATCAATTTCTCTCTCGGGGCCAACTCTCCCGGCCATAACGACATATCCTGGCTGCTCATCACTACCTCCCTGCAATCAACCGAGCATGCCATGAGGCATTCTGGATCGCGACAGGTGATTGATAACATTGCGAAGTATTACGCAAACCAGAATGTAACTGGCTGCATACACAGCAGAATCGCTCACCTCGTCAACGGTTATGCTAAAATGCTGCATCTTTCGGTTTTCAATCGGACAATCATGATGACGGGACTTTCCGGCAAACATATTGTGCTTGGCATCAGCGGCGGAATTGCTGCCTATAAATGCCCTGAGCTGGTACGCCGCCTGCGCGACAGGGGCGCCGAGGTACGGGTCGTCATGACCTCTGCAGCAAAAGCCTTTATCACCCCGCTCACATTACAGGCTGTTTCCGGCTATCCGGTTTCTGACGATCTGCTGGATCCCGCAGCAGAAGCCGCCATGGGCCATATTGAATTGGGCAAATGGGCCGATCTGGTGATTCTGGCACCGGCCACTGCCGATCTGCTGGCGCGCGTTGCCGCCGGTATGGCTAACGATCTGCTGACCACGGTCTGCCTGGCAACCGCTGCACCGATCGCCGCAGCACCGGCCATGAACCAGCAGATGTACCGTGCAGTAGCTACGCAGGCCAATCTGCACACCCTGCAAGCGCGCGGTATGCTGCTGTGGGGGCCAGACAGCGGCAGCCAGGCCTGCGGTGACATCGGGCCTGGCCGTATGCTGGATCCGCTAGACATCGTTGAAATGGCTAACGGTTATTTCTCCGCGTCACAGGATCTGCAACATTTAAAGCTTATGATCACCGCAGGCCCCACGCGTGAAGCGCTGGATCCCGTGCGTTTTATCAGCAATCACAGCTCCGGCAAGATGGGTTTTGCCATCGCCCGTGCGGCGGCGGCTCGCGGTGCGCAGGTAACGTTGGTTGCCGGGCCGGTTAGCCTATCGACGCCGCCCAAGGTGACGCGTATAGATGTCATCAGTGCTCTGGAGATGGAACAGGCGGTGCAGCAGCATGCCGCGCAGCAGAACATTTTTATCGCCTGTGCCGCCGTGGCGGATTACCGCGCAGAACAGATTGCCGATGAAAAAATCAAAAAACAGAGTGATGAAATCACTCTCAAGATGATAAAAAACCCCGATATCGTCGCAGGTGTGGCCGCGATGAACAAAAATCGTCCGTTTGTTGTCGGGTTTGCGGCCGAAACCCAGAATGTGGAAGAATACGCGCGACAAAAACTGGCGCGGAAGAAACTGGATTTAATCTGCGCTAACGATGTATCGCTCGCAGAGCACGGTTTCAACAGTGATACCAATGCCCTGCATCTTTTTTGGCAGGATGGAGAAAAGCGCCTTCCGCACAGCGACAAGGCACTCCTTGGCCAACGTTTACTAGACGAGATAGTCAGCCGTTATGATGAAAAAAATCGACGTTAAGATCCTCGACCCGCGTATCGGTCAGGATTTCCCTTTACCGACCTACGCCACCCCTGGCTCTGCCGGCCTGGATCTGCGGGCCTGCCTGGATAGCGCGGTTGAACTGGCTCCAGGTGAAACCACCTTGCTGCCTACCGGCCTGGCCATTCATATCGCTGATACCGATCTGGCGGCGGTGATCCTGCCACGTTCCGGGTTGGGGCATAAACACGGCATAGTGCTGGGTAACCTGGTAGGGCTGATCGATTCCGATTATCAAGGCCAGTTGATGGTGTCCGTATGGAACCGTGGCCAAAAAACCTTCACCATTGAACCGGGTGAACGCATCGCACAGATGGTGTTTGTGCCGGTCGTGCAGGCCGAATTTAATCTGGTGACCGAATTCGACAGCAGCGAACGCGGTGCCGGTGGTTTTGGCCACTCTGGCCGCCACTAAGTTCAGCCCGTGATGTGATAGCCGAACGTCAGAGAGAAGGACATCTTTATGGCAAGGTTTGTTCGGCAATGAAAGTACCGCGCACCCGATCGCGTAGAGAATAATGGTTGAACAGACCATTGGCCCAAACACCATAAAAAACGATGACATAAGCCGCCTGGAGTTTACTCTGCCGCGGTCAGTGTTTGGGTTCTTGAGAATCTATACCCAATGGATTGCAAAACACAGGGGTATAACCGTTTTAGCAAAGGTCTAATCAAACATGGCAGAGAAAGAAAATACGAAAAGGAATCGGCGCGAGGAAATACTGCAGGCGTTAGCCCAGATGCTGGAATCCAGCGACGGCAGCCAGCGTATTACCACAGCAAAGCTTGCCGCAAACGTTGGGGTCTCTGAGGCTGCCCTTTACCGGCATTTTCCCAGCAAGACACGGATGTTTGACAGCCTGATCGAGTTCATTGAAGACAGCCTGATATCACGCATCAACCTGATCTTGCAGGATGAGAAAGAGACGTTCAACCGCCTGCGCCTGATTCTGTTGCTGATATTGGGATTTGCTGAGCGCAATCCAGGGCTGACACGCATCATGACCGGGCACGCATTGATGTTTGAACAGGATCGCCTACAGGGCAGAATCAACCAGTTGTTTGAACGTATCGAGGCACAGCTGCGCCAGGTACTGAAAGAACGGAAACTGCGCGAAGGCAAAGGTTTTGTCATGGACGAAACACTGCTGGCCAGCCAATTGCTGGCCTTCTGCGAAGGTATGCTGTCGCGCTATATCCGCTCCGAATTCCGCTACCGCCCGACGCAGGATTTCGATGCACGCTGGCCACTATTGGCGTCACAACTGCAATAATCGCTACTATTGCAGCGTGAAAGATAATGATAACGCCGGGTTTATACCCGGCGTTATCATGTTAAACACCGTATTGCTCGCGATACGCCCGCACTGCCGCCAGATGAACCGCCATTTCTGGTTTCTCTTCCAGATACGCAATCAAATCTTTCAGGGTAATAATCGAGATCACTTTGCAGTGATAATCACGCTCAACTTCCTGAATCGCAGACACATCGGCACGGCCACGCTCCTGACGATCGAGAGAAATCAGCACCCCCGCCAGAGTGGCGTTGTTGGCACTGATGACCTCCATTGATTCACGGATTGCCGTGCCCGCCGTGATCACATCATCCACCAACATCACACGCCCCTGTAATGGGCTGCCCACCAGCAGGCCACCTTCGCCATGATCTTTGGCTTCCTTACGGTTGAAGCAATATGGCACATCGCGTTCATGGTGTTCCGCCAACGCCACCGCCGTGGTGGTAGCAATCGGGATCCCTTTATAAGCCGGGCCGAACAGCAGATCAAAATCAATGCCGGAATCGACCAGTGCTTCCGCATAGAAACGCCCTAACAGCGCAAGATCACGCCCGGTGTTAAACAAGCCGGCATTGAAGAAATATGGGCTGACACGGCCGGATTTCAGGGTGAATTCACCGAACTTCAATACCTGTTTGTTAAGCGCAAACTCGATAAACTGGCGCTGATAGGCTTTCATTAATGCATCTCCTCGTCTGGTTCTGTTACGTCTGTTCTACTGCAGCCCGATCACCGGGCGTAAAAAAGGCGACTTCTTCGTCGCCTTAAAAAATCAATCTGCCAGCGCCGCTTTCTGCGCTTGGAAAATGGTTTCGATGCCCCCTCGGGCCAGTGCCAGCAAGGCCAGCAGCTCATCATGGCTGAACGGTTCGCCCTCAGCAGTGCCTTGCACCTCGATCATGCGGCCATCCTCCATCATCACTACGTTCATATCAGTTTCTGCGGCAGAATCTTCAACGTATTCCAGATCGCACAACGCTTCGCCGTTAACGATGCCCACCGAAACCGCAGCCACCAACCCTTTCATCGGATTAGCCTTCAGTTTGCCAGCGGCCACCAGCGCGTTAAGCGCATCGGCCAATGCCACACAGGCACCAGAAATAGACGCGGTACGAGTGCCGCCGTCAGCCTGCAACACGTCGCAGTCCAAGGTAATAGTGAACTCGCCAAGTTTTTTCAGATCTACTGCCGCACGTAGCGAACGAGCGATCAGGCGCTGGATTTCTAGAGTACGGCCACCCTGTTTGCCTTTGGCGGCTTCGCGGGCATTACGGCTGTGGGTAGAACGCGGCAGCATACCGTATTCTGCGGTGATCCAACCCTGACCCTGGCCTTTCAAGAAGCGCGGAACGCCTTCTTCAACCGTGGCGGTGCACAAAACTTTGGTATCGCCAAACTCAACCAGCACTGAACCTTCAGCGTGTTTCGTATAGTGACGGGTCAATGTCAGGGGGCGAACTTGTTGTGGTGCTCTGCCTGCAGGACGCATGGGCTCTCTCCGGCTTCTAATCAACGTTTGGCTGCGCATTATACGGGCTTCGTGACGTTATGCTTATCTTGGCCGCAGGTGCAACGCTATAATCGTTTCATCTTTTCCTATTACGGGTACGCATCAATGATCCGCAGCATGACCGCCTACGCCCGGCGTGAAATCAAGGGTGAATGGGGCAGCGCAGCTTGGGAGCTGCGTTCCGTTAACCAACGCTACTTAGAAACCTACATCCGCCTGCCAGAGCAGTTCCGCAGCCTTGAGCCGGTGATCCGTGAGCGTATCCGTGGCCGCCTAACGCGCGGCAAAGTGGAATGTAACCTGCGTTTCGAACTCGATCCCAGCGCGCAAAGTTCGCTGATTTTGAATGAAAAACTGGCTAAACAGCTGGTTGAAGCCGCTAACTGGGTCAAAATGCAAAGCGACGAAGGGGAAATCAACCCTATCGACGTACTGCGCTGGCCGGGCGTTATGTCCGCTCAGGAACAGGATCTGGATACCATCAGTGCGCAATTGATGCAGGCGCTGGAAGGCGCGCTGGATGACTTTATTACCGCGCGCGAAAGCGAAGGTACTGCGCTGAAAGCCATGATCGAACAACGCCTTGACGGCGTGAGCGCCGAAGTGCTCAAAGTACGTGCACAGATGCCAAATGTCCTGCAATGGCAGCGTGAACGCCTGGTCAGCAAGCTGGAAGAAGCACAGGTTCAGTTAGAAAATACCCGCCTGGAGCAGGAACTGGTACTGATGGCGCAGCGTATCGACGTGGCAGAAGAGCTGGATCGCTTGGAAGCGCACGTGAAAGAAACGCACAACATCCTGAAGAAGAAAGAAGCCGTTGGCCGCCGCCTCGACTTTATGATGCAGGAGTTCAATCGCGAATCGAACACGCTAGCCTCAAAATCCATTAATGCCGATGTCACCACTTCTGCTATTGAGTTGAAGGTGTTGATCGAGCAGATGCGTGAGCAGATTCAAAACGTGGAATAGCCTTTCATGCACTCCGAGGCACTATCGGGTGGCGCAAGGGAACCTCCCCCCTACGCTCCCACAGAACCGTACGTGACACTCTCGCGTCATACGGCTCTTGTCGCTGAGCCGTTCAGCTTCTATAGGCCAAGCGCCAGTGTACAAA
>Ga0114969_10000325_pt1 | contig 40490 bp, 32 predicted proteins | sample M_130807_MF_Meta_FD_87316 | JGI IMG/M metagenome (GOLD analysis project Ga0114969, IMG submission 87316) | Freshwater microbial communities from Lake Montjoie, Canada to study carbon cycling - M_130807_MF_MetaG | ecosystem: Environmental > Aquatic > Freshwater > Lake | place: Lake Montjoie...
CGATCGCCGTGGAGCCCGAGGTCGTCCTGATGGACGAGCCCTGCTCGGCGCTCGACCCGATTGCGACCGTGAAGATCGAAGACCTGATGACCAGCCTGGCGGAGCGATTCACGATCGTGATCGTGACGCACAACCTGCAGCAGGCCGCGCGCGTCTCTGACTGGACCGGCTTCATGCTGGCCGGCGACGACGGTATCGGCCGGCTGGTCGAGTACGCGAAGACCGATGAGCTCTTCACGAACCCCAAGGATCCCCGTACCGAGGCGTACATTACGGGTCGCTTCGGCTAATTCGGAGGCCCCATGCCACGCGAGCAATTCCATTGGAGCATGCAGGCCGTCCAGGACAACGTCCTGGAGCTGGGGTCGATGGTCGACCGCCAGATCGACCGCTCGATCAAGGCGCTGGTCGATCGCGATGTCCCGCTCGCTGAGGCGGTGATCCGTGACGACGACGAGGTCAACCGCGCGCGGTTCCGCCTCGACAACATGTGCCTGTCACTGCTCGCGCAGCAGGCGCCGATGGCGAGCGATCTGCGGCTGATCGTGGCCGTATTCGCGATGGCCTCGGAACTCGAGCGGATGGGCGACCACGCCGAGGGCATCGCGCGCATCGTGGTGATGATGCGCGACGAGCCGCTCGTGAAGCCGCTGGTCGACATCCCGGCGATGTCCGTGAAGGCGCGCGAGATGCTGAAGAGCGCGCTCGACTGCTTCGTGCAGCGCGATGTCGAAGGCTCCTACGCCGTCGGTCGCATGGACGACGACGTCGACGCGCTGTACGACCGCGTCTACGCCGACCTGATCGCGATCATGCTGCGCGATAACTCGACGGTGGAGGCGTGCACGCGGCTGTTGTGGGTCGCGCACAACCTTGAGCGCATCGCCGACCGGGCGACCAACGTCGCGGAGCGCGTGGTGTTCACGGTCACGGGCATGCTGCCCGAGATGGACGTCTCCTCGTACTAGGTCGGCTGGGCTAGGCCGGCTCGAGGGCGCGTCGCACGAGCTCGCCACCCGCAGGCCCGAGGTCGAGCGTGAGCGCGAGCTCGCGGCCTCGCTCACTCATCTTCGCCCAACTCTTGCGCAGCACCTCGACGAGCTTCTCGTCGTCCATGCGGTGCGCGTACACCTCGAGCTGCTCGCCGAGGAAGACCAGGCAGAGCGCGTCCTCGAGTGTCTGGACGTCGGGGTCGGTGCGCAGGTTGTCCTTGCGGACGATGTGCTGCACTCGCTCGATCAGCTCGAGGTCGTAGCCGACGTCGGTCAGGATGCGGCCGAGCTCGGTGGCATGAACCTCATGGAGGTAGGTGCGCCAGCGGAGGTAGCCGCTACGCCCGGCGGGGTAGGAGGCCCGTGGCACGGTCCAGCGGCGGATGTGGTGGCCGCGGGCGGCGAGCAGCAACGCCTCGTCGGCATCGGGCCGCAGGCGGCGTACCCAGTCGGTGATGAGGGCCGCGTGGTGGAGTTCCTTGGGCCGGGGCCCGTCGGCAGTCTCGACCGGCGTCGGGTCCTCCGCGTTGGCGGCATCGATCCGGGCAATGGCGAGGTCAAACCGCTCGTCCACGACTCTGCTTTCGTTGCGAGGCTGTGCTGTCTCTGCGATTCTTGACACGCTCAGAGGGCATGTCTAGCATCTCAATGGCAGCATTCCTGACCATCTTAGTCGACAACAGGCCAGGCGTGCCGAGTTACGGCGGAGGGCATCATGACAACCGCTCCCAAGACAGACATTCCCGGTCGCGTCATTCCGATCCTCGAGAGTGAGTTCGACGACTTCGATGTCGAGGCGAAGGACTTCCTCGCGGGGAACCAGGAGGAGGCCAAGTTCATCGGCTTCCGCCTGCGGCAGGGCGTCTACGGTCAGCGCCAGCCCGGCCGTCAGATGATCCGCGTGAAGCTGCCGTTCGGCGGTGTTTCGGCCGACCAGATGGACGTGTTCGCCGAGGTGGCTGAGCGCTTCGCTCCGCTGCGCCGGGGTCACATCACGACCCGCCAGAACATTCAGTACCACCACTTCCCGCTGACCGAGGCAGTCTCCCTGCTGCAGTTGCTCGGCACCGTTGGGCTGTCCTCGCGCGAGGCGTGCTCGAACACGGTGCGCAACGTGACGGCGGACCCGTACGCGGGTGTGACTGACGAGCCGTTCGACATCACGCCGTACGCGGGCGCATTCGTGCGCTACTGGGTGCGTAACGAGATCAGCCAGTTCCTACCTCGCAAGTTCAAGGTGGCGTTCGCCTCGAACGATCGTGACGAGGCGATCACCGACATTCACGACATGGGCTTCATCCCGGCGATTCGTGACGTTGATGGCGTCCCGACCAAGGGCTTCAAGGTCGTCGTCGGCGGCGGGCTCGCGATCATGGCGAAGCACGCGATCGTGCTGCGTGACTGGGTGCCGGTCACCGAGTACCTGAAGCTGTCCGAAGCAGTGATGCGCATCTTCAACGCAGCCGACGAGCTGCGGAAGAACCGCGCGAAGGCGCGCCTGAAGTTCCTCGTGCACCGCGTCGGCACCGAGAAGTTCCTCGAGATGGTGGACGAGGAGCTCGCGAAGCCGTGGGCGCAGCGTGACCCCGAGACCTTCCTGCCTGACGAGCTGCTCTACCTCGACGACGAGGAGGCTGACGCTCCGCAGGCTCCCGCGAACGCGCCGCAGCCGACAGACGCTGACCGCGCCGCATTCGAGCGCTTTGTCGCCTCGAACACCCGCAAGCAGCGCCAGGCCGGCTACTGCACCGTCGAGGCTCGCATTCCGCAGGGCGACCTCGACCCGGAGCAGTTCCGCGCGATCGCGCGGCTGATGCGTGACTACGGCAACGGCCGCGCGCGCACCTCGGTCAACCAGAACTTCATTTTCCGCTGGATTCCGGAGGCGAGTGTCTACGGTCTCTGGAAGGAACTCGTGGCATTGGGCATCGGCACTGCCGGCGCTGGCGAGATCTTCGATGTCGTCTCTTGCCCCGGCACTGACTCGTGCAAGCTCGGCATCACCTGTTCGATGGGCCTGAACCGGGCGCTGTCGGCGAAGGTGCAGGAGCTGAACATCGTCGATCCGATGGTGCGCAAGATGCGGCTCAACGTGAGCGGTTGCCCGAACTCGTGCGGCCAGCACCACATCGCTTCGATCGGCTTCCACGGCGCTGCGATCAAGGCCTCCAACAACGACGAGCGCCAGGTGCCGGCGTACCACGTGTTCCTCGGTGGTGCGCGTGGCACCGGGAACATTCGCCTTGGGCAGCTGCTCAAGGTGCGCGTGCCGGCGAAGCGCGCGCCGCTCGTCGCTGAGCGCTTCATCAAGTACTACGAGACGAACCGCGCGAACGCTGACGAGGACTTTGACGCCTTCGTCGACCGCGTTGGTGCGGAAGTCTTCGAGTCGCAGGTGCAGGATCTGGCGCTGCCGCCGGAGTTCTCGATCGCGACGATGGATGAGTTCATCGACTGGGAGCGCGAGGGCCTGTACGTGCTCGAGCGTGGCGAGGGTGAGTGCGCGATCTAGCTTGAGTCTGGTAGTCGCTCGCGCCCGCCGCACGGATAGCCGACGGCGGGCGCGTTCTTCTGTTCGCAGTGCTGTTGAGCATGGTGCGCGCTCCAGGTGAGCGCGGCAGGGAGTCGGGATTGACCACGTCGGCGCCGCCGGGCCTCGAGCACCTGCAGGTGCTCGAGGCCGAGTCCATTCACATCATTCGCGAGGTCGCGGCGGAGTTCGAGCGCCCGGGGATGCTGTTCTCGGGCGGCAAGGACTCGATCGTCATGCTGCGCCTCGCGGAGAAGGCGTTCTGGCCGGCACGCGTCCCGTTCCCGGTCGCGCACATCGATACAGGCCACAACTTCCCGGAAGTGCTTGAGTACCGCGACCGGCGGGTCGCCGAGCTCGGCGTCAAGCTGATCGTGGGATCCGTGCAGGAAGCGGTCGACGCGGGCAAGCTGGTCGACGAGACCGGGCCGCGGATGTCGCGAAACCGGCTGCAGACCCCAATTCTCCTTGAGACGATCGCGAACGCGAAGTTCGACGCGGTTTTCGGCGGTGGCCGGCGCGACGAGGAGAAGGCGCGCGCCAAGGAGCGTGTGTACTCGTTTCGCGACGACTTCGGCCAGTGGGACCCGAAGAACCAGCGCCCTGAACTGTGGGATCTCTACAACTCGAGGCATCGTGTGGGGGAGCACTTCCGCGTGTTCCCGCTGTCCAACTGGACCGAGCTCGACATCTGGCAGTACATCGCGCAGGACGGTATCGAGATCCCCTCGATCTACTTCGCGCATCAGCGTGATGTGTTCGAGCGCGATGGCATGCTGATGGCCGCGAACGACTACGCGACGCGCTACCCGACCGAGACGCTCTCGACGCAGGTCGTGCGTTACCGCACCGTCGGCGACATGACCTGTACCGCCGCCGTGAGCAGCGAGGCTGCCACGGTGGAGCAGGTGATCACTGAGATCGCCGCGTCGCGTATCACTGAGCGCGGCTCGAGCCGCGCGGATGACCGCACGTCCGAGGCCGCGATGGAAGACCGCAAGCGCGAGGGCTACTTCTAGTGGAGATGCTCCGGTTTGCGACAGTCGGCTCCGTCGATGATGGCAAGAGCACGCTGATTGGCCGCCTGCTGTACGACTCCAAGTCGATCATGCAGGACCAGTGGGAGTCGATTGAGGCGACGAGCGAGGCTCGTGGCGAAGAGTACGTAAACCTCGCGCTGCTGACGGACGGCCTGCGCGCCGAGCGCGAGCAGGGCATCACCATTGATGTTGCGTACCGCTACTTCTCGACGCCGCGCCGTAAGTTCATCATTGCGGACACGCCGGGCCACGTGCAGTACACGCGCAACATGGTCACGGGGGCGTCTACGGCGGACCTCGCGCTGATCCTGATCGACGCTCGCCAGGGTGTGGTCGAGCAATCGCGGCGGCACGCATTCATCTCGTCGCTGCTGGGCATTCCACACCTCGTGGTGTGCGTGAACAAGATGGACCTCGTCGACTACGCGCAGGAGCGCTTCGACGAGGTGTGCGCAGACTTCTCCGTGTTCGCGGAACGCCTCGACACTCGCGAGATCACGTACATCCCGATCTCGGCGCTGGTTGGTGACAACGTCGTCGAGCACTCGGACGCGATGCCCTGGTACGACGGGCCGACGCTGCTCGAACACCTCGAGACCGTCGAGATCGACGCCGAGGATGACACCGCGGTACGCTTCCCGGTGCAGTACGTGATCCGTCCGATGCGCAACGACTACCACGATTACCGTGGCTACGCTGGCCGGGTCGCTGGTGGTGTGCTCCACGTGGGTGACACGGTGACGGTGCTGCCGAGCGGCAAGCAGAGCGTGATCGAAGCGATCGACACGTACGACGGTTCGCTCGAGGCTGCTGCGGCGCCGATGTCGGTGACCGTGCGCCTGAGCGACGACGTCGACGTCTCGCGCGGCAATATGCTCGTCTCGACGACGCAATCGCCCGAGGTTTCCCAGGATTTCGAGGCGTGGGTGTGCTGGATGTCGGAGCGCTCCGAGCTCACACCCGGCGCGCGCTACTCGATTAAGCAGACCACGCACAGCGCTCGCGCGGTGGTGCGCAGCGTCGTCGCGAAGCTCGAGATCAACACCCTCGCCGAGGACATCGACGCGGAGTCGCTCTCGCTCAACGAGATCGGCCGCGTACTGATCCGCACGACGGAGCCGCTGTTCTTCGACACGTATCGCGCCAACCGGCACACCGGGTCGTTCATCCTGATCGACGAGGCGACGAACGGCACGGTCGGTGCTGGCATGATCCTCGGGGCACTCAATCCCGAGAGCGACTACGCGGTGTAGCCTGCGGTATGCCCGCACGCATCTTGCTCGGCACGGCATCCTGGACTGACAAACCGCTCATCGAGAGCGGCACGTTCTATCCGCCCGAAGTGAAGTCGCCCGAGGATCGCCTGCGTCACTACACGACGCAGTTCCCACTGGTCGAGTCCGATGCGCCGTACTACGGGCTGCCGACTGTGGATACCTCGAAGCGCTGGGTCGAGCGCACCCCGCCCGGCTTCCTGTTCGACGTGAAGGCGTACTCGCTATTCACGGACCACCCGACGCCGGTCGCGAGGCTGCCGAAGGTGATGCAGGCCAACCTGCCGCCGATTCTCGTCGGCAAGCGCCAGTTCTACCGCGAGTCTGCGCCAAAGGACTTCATCGACCTGTGCTGGTCGACGTACAACGATGCGCTGCTACCGCTGTACGAGGCGCGCAAGCTCGGCGTTGTGCTGTTCCAGTTCCCGAAGTGGGTGGTGCCGAACAAGGCGACGTTCGCGTATCTCGAGGAGATTCGGGAGCGGCTCGGCAACTACCGGGGCGCGGTTGAGTTCCGCAACGCGCTCTGGCTGAACGCGGAGCACCGCGAGCAGACCTTTGCACTGCTCGGCGATTGTGACCTCTCCTACGTGTGTGTGGATGAGCCGCAGGGCTTCTCTTCGTCCGTGCCGCCCGTGACCGTGGCGACGAACCGCGTCGCGTGCATCCGCTTCCACGGGCGCAACAATGCGATGTGGGAGGAGCGTACGCAGACCGCCTCTGAGCGCTTCGACTACTATTATTCGAACGTGGAAATGGCCGAGTGGGTGCCGCGCATCGCATCGCTGGCGATGGAGAGTGACGAGCTGCACGTCATCATGAACACCAACAACTTCGACCAAGGTCCCGTGAACGCACGCGTGCTTGAGCAGGCGCTGCTCGACGTAGGTCTCGAGGTCGCACCGCCGCAGACCGCAGACTCGGACGCGGGGCCAGAGCTCTCGGCCAACGAGCAGGGGCGCCTGTTATGAGCGAGGTATTGCAGGCCTCGAGCCACTCACGCCGAGGCTTCCTGCGGCTGGCTGCGGGCGGACTCGGCGCGGCGCTCGTCGCCTGCACGCCGGCTCGAGGCGCCACGCTCCCTGTGCCAATCGCTCCGAGTGGCGAGCGACCGCAGCAGGCGAGCCCAGAGCCGACGCCTGTACCCAAGCCTGTGTCGCCGGCTGGCCGCTTCGAGCGCCCCGTCATGCCGGGCACGCCGTGGGAGACACCGCTCACCGTTACACACAGCGGTCGGCAAGGGCCGACTGTGCTCGTACTCGGCGGTGTGCATGGGAATGAGCCCGGCGGCTGGCTCGCAGCGGAGCAGGTCGCGACATGCGAGCCGATGTTCGGGAGCCTGCTCGTGATCCCGCGCGCGAACCGGATCGCGGACCGCATGCTGGAGCGCACGACCACCGAGCTTGGTGACCTGAACCGTCTCTACCCCGGCACGCCGGACGCCGACCTGCCGATGGCGCGCATGGCGAACGCAATCATCGAGATCGCGCGTGAGTTCGATGCGCGGTACCTGCTCGACATGCACGAGTCGTGGGTCTTCTATGCTGAGCGCCCGCAGAACGGCACCGCATACCTCGGCCAGACGATCGCCTCTGGCGAGGGGCCTGAGGCCAACACGCTGGCTCGCGAGCTGGCTGACCGCGCGAACGAATCGGTCGGCGTGCGGCGCGACCTGTTCTGGACTCGCGACCAGCTGCAATTGCCTGGCCCGGTGCAGACGCCTGCGCCGGTGCCCCCCGGTCGCGGCGGCGGCTTGACGACGAGCTCGCTTGGCGTCGGTCGCTACGTCCCGGGGTTGACGCCGATCCTCGTGGAGATGGGGCAGCAGGACCAGCCTGTCGAGCGTCGTTCGGAGCTCCATTTGATCGTGGCGCGTGCGCTAATGAACTCGCGAGGCATGCTCTAGAGCGGAGTGGCTCTGGCCACCGACGACGCTTCCCTGGCGCACACCCAACTGCATACACGGCGCGCTGCGTTGCGCCTCGGTTGCATGCGACCACACGTCGAGACCGTCGCACCAGACTCGGACGCACAGGCTGCGGTGATCATCCCGCCCGAAGACGCCACGGCGCCGGCCGAGCCAGCGCAGCAGTGGGCTCCCACCTTCCCGAAGGGCATTACCGAGCGTGTTCTGCTGCCGGGCACGCCATCGGCGATCAGGCTGCGTGTCATGCACAGCGGCGTGCCAGGGCCGATTGTGCTGGTGCTCGGTGGTGTGCACGGGGACGGGCCGGGTGCGTGGGCGGCCGCCGAGCAGGTCGCGACGTGGACGCCGACGAGCGGCAGCCTGCTCGTCGTACCTCGAGCCAACGTCGTTGCGATCGCGTAGAACGTGCGCACGACCACGGAGCTGGGCGACCTCAATCGCCTGTATCCGGGTGACCCGAAGTCGAAGTACCTGATGTCAAAGATGGCTGCGGCGATCGTGAGCGTCGTGCGCGAGTTCAAGGTGCAGGTCGTCTACGACATGCATGAGTCGTGGGACTTCTTCGCCGAGCGCAGCCAGAACGGCAACGCGTTCCTCGGGCAGACCGTGGGTGGCGGCACTGGCGAAGACGCGCTGCTCAACGCTCGAGCGCTGGTAGTGCGCGCGAATCAGCGCATCACGGTGAAGCGCGACCGCATGGTCGCACGGTCCGAGGTACCACCGGCGACGGTGAAACAGACGAACTCACTGGGCATCGGACGCTTCGTTGATAGCCTTACATGCCTGCTCGTCGAGATGGGGCAGGATCACCAGGAGGAATCGCGACGTAGCGACCTCCACGTCCTTGTTGCGCACGTTCCTCGAATCCCGATCGATGCTGTAAGGCGCGGCTGCGTGGAGCGTCCGATACACTGACGATGGCGGAGAAGCAAACAGTGCACAGGTGAGCGCGGAGACCCGCACGCCCATGTTCCGAATGCCCCGAGTCCTGCCTCGAGTCAGCCGTGTGGCGATCATCGCCGCCGCGGTGCTGCTCGTGATCGTCGCGCTCGGGCAGTCGACGGCGCAGGCCGCACTCGACCCCGGCGCTGCGATCGTTCGAGCCGACGGCGACTGTCTACGCATGCGCGCCCAGCCGAGTCTGCAAGGCACGCTGCTCGCGTGCATCCCTGACGGCAGCACGGTGAACGTGCTCGCGGGCAACGTCGCGGTCGATGGCTTCCAGTGGCAGCGCATCTCGTTTGCCGGGCAGACGGGCTGGTCGGTCGACCAGTTCCTGCAGCCGATTGCCGGCCCTGCGCCGACCTCGATTCCCACAGCAGCGCCCACGACACCACCGAGCACGGGGCCAATCCCGACGCCGACGCTCAATGGCGCACTGCCCTCGGCGGGCGGGTTTGGCCTCGCGGTGTGGGGAGGTGGTCCGATCGACCGCATTCCACCGCTCACGGCGGCTCGAGGCTGCACGCTGCGTGCGTTGTGGGTGACCTCGGGCGGTGATTTCGTGGGCTACGTCTACAGTGCGCCGTCGGTCGTGAATGCGCGCTGGGTCGCGCTCTACCCAGACAACTCACTGGTCGCGAACACCGCGATCATCGTTGTGTGCGCGAGTGCATCGAGTGGGCCTGCGCCGACGGCTGTTCCGACGCAGTCGCCCGGCGGCCCTGTTGCCACGCCGGGCGTGCCACCCGGCACGCCGAACACACCGCCAGGCCCGGCCGGTAACCGCTAGCGCATCGTTGTCAGCGGAGGGACGGAGCGATCGAGGCGAGGCCGTCGGGCCGCTCGAGTTCCTGTGACTCAAACTGCTCTCGGTAGAGCGACGCGTAGAGGCCGTTGAGGGCGAGTAGCTCCTCGTGCCGTCCGCGCTCGACGATCGCGCCGCGGTCAAAGACAAAGATCACGTCAGCGGAGAGCACGGTTGAGAGGCGATGCGCGATCACGACCGTCGTGCGCGATTCTGCGAGCTTCGCGGTGGACTCGCGGATCTCACGCTCGAGCTGCGAGTCGAGCGAGGCGGTCGCCTCATCGAGCACGAGCACGGGTGGGTCCTTGAGGATCGCGCGTGCGATGGCGACTCGCTGCTTCTCGCCGCCCGACAGCCGGTAACCACGCTCGCCGACGACGGTCTCGAGACCCTCGGGCAGCCTCGCGATCATGTCGTTGAGGCCGGCGGCATTCGCGGCGGCGCGTATTTCCTCATCGTTTGCATCGAGGCGACCGTAGCGGATGTTGTCCGCTAGTGACGAGTGGAACAGGAACGTGTCCTGCATCACGGCGCCAACGGTGCGCGCGATCGAGGCGAGCGTCAGTTCGCGCATGTCGTGGCCATCGAGCAGCACGCGGCCGTGCACCGGGTCGTAGAAGCGCTGCAGCAAGTATGTGACGGTGGTCTTGCCCGCGCCGGATGGGCCAACCAGCGCGACCATCTGGCCCGCCTCGATCGTGAGGTCGATGTCGTGCAGTGCTGATGGCGCGCCGTGGGCATAGGAGAACGAGACGTCCTCAAAGCGCACCTCGCCTCGCACGCTCGTGAGGTCGACGGCGTTCGGTCGCTCCTCCACGTCCAACGGTGCGTCGAGGTAGTCGAAGATGCGCTCGAACAGTGCCAGCGAGGAAAGCAGCGTTGTATTCACGCGGGCGATTGCTGCGAACGGCTGGAACACGCGCTGCGTGAGCACGGCGATCGCCACCACCGAGCCAAGCGAGAGCTCGCCGCCGATCACTGCACGTCCGCCGTACCAGTACATCAACGCGGGGGCGAGGCCGCCGAACAGCCCGGTCGCCATGTTGAACCAGCGCCCGGCAATCGTGCGCCGCATTGCGATCGACTTGAGCTTGTTGTTGTGCTCCTCGAAGCGCGCGGACTCGTGATCCTGGCGCCCGAAGGTCTTCACGAGCATCGAGCCAGAGACGGACAGTGTTTCCTCGAGCTCCGAGGCGAGCGCGGCGCTCTCCTCGTGCCACTCGCGGATGAGGCGGCGCATCACGCCGCCGATCTTCACGGTCGGATACACCCACAGCGGCAGGATCACGATCGCGGCGACGGCGAGCTGCCACTGCAGCGAGAACATGAATGCGAGCGCGACCGTGAGCGTCAGCGCGTTCGAGATGAACTCGGTGAAGGTGCCGGTGACCGCGTCCTGCACGCCGTTCACGTCCGTCGAGACGCGCGACAGGATCTCGCCGGTGCGGGTCTGGGTGAAGAAGCGGACCGACAGTTGCTGCAGGTGCTCGTGCAGGTCGGAGCGCAGCCGCAGCATGATGCCCTGGCCGATGCTCTGGTTGAGGAAGCCCGTAGCTACGCCCATCAGCCCCGAGGTGATGATGGCGCCCACCAAGAGCAAGAACGCGACGTTCACGTTCGCGAGGCTGCCGAGCGAGCCGCGCTGTGCCTCGTCGACGATGCGCTTAATCAGTAACGCCGGCACGAGGTCGACGACCGCCCCGATGGCAATGAGTACGATCAGGCCGGTGAACGGCGTTCGGTAGGGCCGAAAGAGGCCGACGACGCGTGCGAAGATGGCGCGCTTGGAGCCGCTTGGTCGCTGACTGGTTCGCCACCGCATCACTTGATGCTAGCACTTCACCTCGACGCGAACTCCCTGGCCGAATGGGTGGGAGGCGTGTCCTAGAATCGTGCGCCAGTCGCTGAGGAGGCCGTCCATGACCGTCGCTGTGTTCGTAGGTACCCGCAAGGGTGGGTTTGTGCTCGAAGGCTCCGATGACCGTAGCCAATGGACGGTGCGCGGCCCGGCGCACGAGGGGCAGAACGTCATGCCCATGGCGTTCGACGACCGTACTGGCATGCTATTCGCGGCCGTTGGCGACGCATGGTTCGGCTCGCGCATCTACCGCAGCAGCGACCTCGGACGTACTTGGGACGAGCCCGAGCATGGCCCGACGTTCCCGGCGGCCTCCGGGCGCAGCCTGGAGAAGGTGTGGCACGTGAAGCCGGTGCCGCCCGACGAGCCCGGTGTTGTCTACGGGGGTGTCGAGCCAGCGGCACTGGTCAAGAGCAACGACAACGGAGACAGCTGGCAACTGGTCGAGGCGCTCGAGGAGCACCCGACGCGAGAGCTGTGGGTGCCCGGCGCTGGGGGCATGTGCCTGCATGCGATCGTGCTCGACCCTCGCGACACACAGCGCATGCTCGTCGGCATCTCGACTGCCGGCGTGTTCGAGACGACCGACGGTGGCGCGAGCTGGCGCCCGACCAACGAGGGCGTCCGCGTGAACTTCACGCCCAACCAACCACCCGAGTACGCCGAGTACGGACAGTGCGTGCACAAGGTCGTCGTGAGCCCGACGCAGCCGACGCGTATGTATCAGCAGAACCATTGTGGCGTGTATCGCAGCGACGATGCCGGCGTGACCTGGCACGAGATCACCGAGGGGCTGCCCTCGGACTTCGGTTTTGGCATCGGCGTGCACGCGCACGACGACCGCACGGCATGGGTCTGCCCGAGCATCAGTGGCTACAAGCACTGGATGCTCGGCGCGAAGGTCGTCGTCTACCGCACGCGCGACGCCGGGGAGCACTGGGAAGCGCTCACCCGAGGTCTGCCGCAGGAAGGCGCGTATCTCAACGTGCTACGCGACGCGATGGCGGTTGATGCGCTGCCGCAGGCCGGCGTGTACATCGGCGCGAACACGGGCCAGCTCTTCTGGAGCGCCGACGAGGGCGACAGCTGGCAGCAGGCTGCCTCGCTGTTCCCGCCAATCAATAGCGTGACGACGGCGGTGCTCTAGGCGCTTGCCGGGAAGTACACGTCGAAGCGCGAGGAGCGACCTTCGAGGCGCATGCCGGGCGCGGCTGCGCGCGCAGTGCTGAGCGTCGGTGCCAGCCTCGGGCGCTTCACGACGATGCGCGACGTTCCGCTCGCGACCGCGGCGTCGAGCAGCACACCCGCGTCCTCCGAGGCGCCCACGATGCGCGCGAGCAGGCGTAGTTCCTTGCTCGGCACTGCCGAGCCGGTCCGCTCCGGGAACATTGGGTCGAGGTACACGACATCGGGGCGTGGCGCGCGATGGAGCGCCTCGATGGCATCGCCCTGGATGAGCGTGAGTCGTTCGAGGACAGATGCGAGCTCCTCGTCGAGGGACGCGCGCCGCAGGCCATCTTCGAGCAACGCGTGCACGATCGGGCTGCGCTCGCAGGTGGTGACGCGGCAGCCAGCGAGCGCGAGCACCATCGCATCGCGCCCGAGGCCCGCCGTCATGTCGAACACCTCGAGCGGTTGTGTTTTGAACCCCACCGCCCGCACGACTGCCTCACGAGGCGACTCGGGACGACGACGGTAGCCGAAGCTACCACTGGTGAACTCCACGGCGACGGCCCCGGCGCGCGAGTCGGTCTGGCGCGCCTCGAGCCGGTCGTCCGTGACGGTGAGCAGCACCTCGTGCGTGCGGTCGTCGGGTGACACGAGCGGCAATGCGAGGCGTGCCGCGAGCGCGGCTGCTGCCTCGATCCGATCGAGTCGAGTTGATGTCGCGCAGATCGCGACGCTGGCCAGCGTGCTCACGAGGTGCGCAGCGCTGCCTCGATGCGCACCTCGGGGATGAGCCACATCACTGCAACGACGACAAAGATACCGACAGAGATCCACGGCACCCACAGTGCGATCGGCAGCGCCGCCGTGTAGAGCACGAGTGAGAGCTGTTCCTTGCGCCCCGCTCCGATGGCCCGCGCCAGGAGCGACTCCCCGCCATGCAGGCGTAGCAGCGTGCGGTCGAGGATGTAGAACCCGGTCGAGCACATCCAGAGCACAATGCCGTAGAGCAGCACCGGCCCTGCCTCGAAGTCCTGCTCGCGCATCCAACGGGTCGCGAATGGGATCAGCGAGAGCCAGAACAGCAGGTGCAGGTTGGCCCACAGCGTCGCGCCATTCACGCGCTGTGACGCTTGCAGCAGGTGGTGATGGTTCGACCAGTAAATGCCGACGTAGAGGAAGCTCAAGGTGTAGCTGGCGAAGGGCGCCCAGAGATCGAGCAGTGCATCGAGGTTGCCGGTCGTGGGCGCGTGCAGTTCCAGCACCATGATGGTGATGATGATCGCGAATACGCCGTCGCTGAACGCCTCGAGCCGACTCGTCGTCATACAGGTTCCTTGCGTCGAGTCGGCCTGATAGCGAGTGCTGCTAGAGCCAGCGCGTGCGCGCCCTCAGTGCGTCCTCGATGCGGTCGAGCTGTCGCATCTCGTGGCTTTCGAGGCTGCGCAGGATGAGGCCACCGACGCTCGGCGCCGGTCGTCCGTTCGCGGCGTCTGGCACCTTCGTGTCGAGGTCGGCATCGCTCATGGCGCGGACGTCTTCCCACGCGGCCGCGTGGGCGGCCTTCGTCTCATCGACGATGGCCTGCATCGACTTGTCCGTACGGTCGGTGGACTGCTGCAGGTTGCGCTCGTCGATGCTCGGCGCGCCGGGCTGCGGCGGCATTGGCGCGGGAGCCTCGCCCCGCACACGCTGGAGCGCGCGCTGTCCGGCGCCCGAGATGCGCGCGGAGGCCGCGACGTGCGCGAGGCAATCGCGGACGCTCCACTTGCCGCCGTCGTCGAGCAGTCGGTCTGCCTGGTAGGAGTCCATCAGCGGCGCGAGCCGGTCGAGCCGAGCGTCCGCTGCCTTGATCTCGCCCTCAAGTGCCTGTCGGTTAGCCATGTCACCCTCCGCTTGGTTGCAACGCCGGACATGCTAACGCGTCGTCGCGGCGACGCGTTGCGTCGGCAGTTTGCTGGTGCCCCCGGGACGACTCGAACGTCCGACCGGCGGACTAGAAGTCTCGACGACGCGAAAGGGCCGATTTTCCGGGATGAAATGCCTGTGCGAATCTGATGCGGCAACGTTGCCAGTCAGGCAGTTGAACGAGTCTCCTAGTCTTGCCCGGACGACATTTGACCAGCGGATTTTGTCGGCGCTTGAGCAAGGCAGCTAGCCTCTGTAACGAGCCGTCCGTTGTGGCCGAATTGTAGTTCTTGACTGGCAAACAACGCGACTCCTGATGTTTGAAATGAGGTGACAAGCGGTCGCGTGAGAACACGTCAACACGAACACGCATTAGAGACGCTTGTAGCGATGCCACGGGACGTTGCGCCACCACAGGTGGATCGCATGCCAGAAGATGAGTGCTGAGGTCTTCAGCGGCACGAGTGGATCGCTCGCGAGCAGCCGCAGTAAGTTGCGGTTGGTCAGCGGCACCCGGCGCACTTGAAGCTGGGCAACCAGCACCGGTTCGTCACCCTCGTCCTCCCGGATCGTGACCGCCAACTGCTCGTCGTCCTCTCGGACGAGGAGTTGGTAATGGGCGTCCGCAGCGATGAAGGGCGAGACGTACATCCGTTTGTCCTGTGCCCCCTTGAACACGGGGCCGCAGCCGGCGTTCGGCAGGAAGTCGTAGACTTCGCGATCGCCATGTGTGTTGTGCACCTCGGCGAGCACGGCGCGAAGCGTGTCCGCCGCGTCGTGGCAGAGATAGAAGGACACCGGGTTGAACACGTATCCGAAGACGCGCGGATACGCGATGAGCGTGACGCGCATCCGCGTCGGATCGAAGCCGTGAGAGAGCAGCCGTCTGGAGATCTCTGCCCGAAGACCATCGCTTCCGCCATCGAGATGATCGACGTCACGCAATTCGAGCAGGTTGCGTTGGTTAAACGAGAGCAGCGGCAGAGCGCGACTCACCTTGGTCTGCTCATCTAGATCGAGCGCCAGATACCAGACGTGGTGGGTGAAGTCATACGTCACGACCCGGGCACGACGGTGCCGAATCGTGCCAACGAGGAAGTGCGAGCGCAGCTGCTCGGGCTGGTCAGTCACCAGTGGACGCCGAGAGACTCAGCGACCTCCACCCCGGAACGTGCACCGTCCTCGTGGAACCCGTAGCCGAGGTGCGCTCCGGCGAAGTACGTCTGGCGCTTCCCCTGTAGCGCGCGCACGCGTCGCTGAGCCTCCAGCGTTCGCAGAGAGAAGACAGGATGGGCGTAATCGAAGGCCGCGATCACGCGCGCGGGATCCACGTTCTCCCCGGGGTTTACCGAAACGCAATACGTTGTTGATCCGGACAGGCGTTGCAGGCGGTTCAGGTCGTAGCTCATCGTGAGCGTCGTTGGAAATCCCTCATGCTCGATGCGATGGTAGTTCCACGCTGCGCGGGCCGATTCTCGACGTGGCAGCACGCGCTCGTCGGTATGCAGCACCACGTGGTTCTGCGCGTACGTGAAGCCACCGAGCGCCTCACGTTCCTCCGGCGATGGGTCGCCCAACAACGCCAGTGCCTGGTCCGCGTGACAGGCGAGCACCACCGCATCGAAGTGACGCTCTTCGCCATCCGGCAGTGCGACACATGCCCCGCCTCGTTGCCGCGTGACGCGCGCGATTGGGGTTCCGCGATGAATGCTTGACGGTTCGATGGTGCGAAGGATTGCCTCGACGTACTTCCGGGCTCCGCCTACGATCCAGCGCCATTCCGGAATGCTGTGCAGTGCGAGCACGCCATGCTGATCAAGGAAGTGGAAGAGGTAGTTCGTCGGGAATGCCAGCACGTCGGCCGGCGCGTTTGACCAGGTGGAGGCGATGAGAGGGACGATGATGCGCTCGCGGAAGTCGCGGCTGTATCGCCTGCGCCGGAGATACTCCTCGAAGGGGACATCGTGCAGCAGGTCTCGCCGCAGCACGTCGCGCGCGTCCCGCTGGAAGCGCAACACGTCGAGGCCCATTATCGCGCGGCGGGGGTTGAACAGGTTGCGCGGACTGCCGAGGTACCCGCGCCACCCGCGGCTGCTGTACTCGAAACCATCGTCCTCAGATCTCACGCCGAAGGACATGTCGGAGGGCCGTGTTTCAACCTGCAACTCGCCTAGCAGGCGGCTGAAGACGGGATACGTGCGCTCGTTGTAGACGATGAAGCCGACGTCCAGGGCCAGTTCCTCGCCAGCGTCATCTTGCGTGAGAACAGTGTTCGCGTGCCCGCCAGCTGTGTCGCGCGCTTCGAACAGTTCCACACGGTGCTTCCGCTGGAGGAGGTAGGCCGTGACTAAGCCGCTGACGCCTCCACCGATGATCGCGATATCCACGTCTAGGCTCCTGTCTCGTCAAGCCGAGGAAAATGCCAGCCGGTGGTCGACTCGCACCACGCCCACAGGCGATCACGCCGCTCCGCGGTATCCGCGAGTTGTGTCCTAGCGGTGCGATGTGCAGGGCGCGGCACGCGGTCGAACCAAAACGCCCCGCTCGTCTGCTCCGCCTCGGGAGCCGCCGCCAACCACGCGATCGTGTCTGCTCCTTCCTCCGGGGATCTCAGGAGCGGGCGTAGCAGTTGTCGAAAGCGCGGCAGGGAAGCCGCGAGGCCAGGCGTGTCGACCCAGCCCGGGTGCATCGAGTGGAATACGCCAGCGCGCTCGTTCGTGCGCTCGGCCCAGAGTTCAGTGAGCGTAATTTGCGCCCGTTTAGCTCGAGCATACTGCAGCGAGCCGTCGAACGCGGTGGGTGCTGGGTCAAGGCCGGAGACTGTGAGCGGAGCGAGATAGGCACCGCCAGAAGAGACGGTGATTACTCGCCCAGGTGCTCCCAGTTCGAGTCGTTCCAGTAGCAGGCCCGTCAAAAGGAACGGTCCGGCCACCTGCGCAGCTGAGGTCTGCTCGACGTGCATCGGCGAACGGCGGTAGGCCGCGGCAAGCGCACCCGCATTCTGGACCAAGATGTCGAGGCGAGGATGCTCAGCCATCACCTCCGCAGCAGCCCGTCGTACATCCGCCGCGTCGTCCATCGATGCGAGGACCGTCGAGATGTGCCGAGCGCCGGTGAGCCTCACGAGATCGCGCCGGGCCGCATCTGTGCGTGTCTGGTCGCGACCGAGAACGATGACATGCGCTCCCATGTTCGCTAGCGCCTCGGCAGCGGCGAAGCCGATGCCAGAGGTGGCGCCGGTGACGAGCGCCACGCGACCAGTGAGGTTGTACGACTCCACCGGCCGCCAGCCGGCAACACGCCGCCGGACGGCACAGCCGATCCGAGTGAACGATGTCACCACCGGCCACTCCATCGCGCGGTCCACGACCGTTGTTAGCGCGCCCATCGAAACTCCTTCGACGTGTTGCGCACTAGGTGAACCGGCGCGCGGCTGTGATCGCGATCGCGGCGACCACTGCGGTGAGCGATGCCCCCCACGCCATGTCGACGGCGGTCACGACCATCGACCACCCACGGACAGTGGCCTGATTCGTGAGGTCGTACGTGCCGTATGCCACCAGGCCGAGCAGCGCACCTACGGCGATTACTCGGCCAAGCGGCCATTCGCCTTCCAAGGCCGGGCGCACGACCAGCACCACGACGCCCACGGCGTACAGGAGGTAGAACGCGACGGCCGGAGCCCAACTCGGTGTGTCCAGAAGCAGGCCGGAAAGCTGTCTTCGGTACAGACGCGTGGTCATCGTCGTCAACCAGATCGCATCCAAGACGCCCATGCTCAGCAGCGTCGCGATGACCGCAACGGCAGTTCGCTGCATCTTCCGACCTCCCGTGGATATGGCTCCGCAAGAACCTGCTACGTGTGCTACCCGGCTAGGGCCTCAGTCTAAGTCTCACACAAAGAGCCAGATCTGCTGGTGTGTTAAGCCTTGTTCGAAGTACCGGGCGGTGAAGCTTTTGGGGTGACATGGCACGAACATGGCCACAACTGCTTAGAACACTGCTCGTATCGAGGTCGTCCGGCCTGCCGATCTGGCTCTACTGACTAATAGGGATAAATGGTGCCCCCGGGACGACTCGAACGTCCGACCGGCGGATTAGAAGTCTCGACGACGCCAAAATGACGATTTTTCGTCGCGAGATGCCCACACGAATCTGTTGCGGCAACCATGCCAGACAGACATTCGAACGAGTCTTCTGGTGTTGCCCGGACGACATTTGACCAGCGGATTCGTTTGGCCATTGGGCTGAGTAATTTCTCTGCTCAATCGCCGCACCGCTGCTGGGGTGCAGTGTAATTCTTGACTCGCAGACTACGCCACATGCAACGGCGCGGAGCCAGGAGTTAAGTGAGCTTCGAGGCGTGCAGGCCGTCGAACAGCGTGAGCCCCGCTGCCTCGACTACCTCGTCCGGCCATCCCGAGGTATTCCAGCCGATGAGCACGCCCTCGATGCCGAGGACTTCTGGGCGCGCATACCGGCCATCGTGCAGGTCTATCTCGTGCACGATCTCACCGAGCGCGGCCAGTCCGGGCTGATCTAGTCCGAATGCGATCATCATCACCTCGAAGGTGCAGCGATTTCCCACGTGGTGAAACGTGCCTTCGTTCATATCGAAGGGGACTTCGTTGTCCGCCGGCGTGTCCGAGTACCTGACCCTCGCCTCAGGGTCGATGAACCGTCGGATGAGCCAGAGGCAAGCGAGTCGATCGGCAAACGGCCGTGGGCGCGTGACCCACTGGCGTCCCCGATAGTCGGTGATCGGCAGAGAGGGAATGGCCGGTTCCGTGCGGGGCGGCCCGGCCAGCAATTCAGTCAGGGCGTCGACTCGTGCCCCAACTTGTCGTCCTTCCGGCGTCCCGAAATGGTCGATACGCAGAATTTGCTGGTAGTCCGCCCGTAGTCGCTCGAGCCCAGTGCGCAAGGCGGTCCGCGCGTCCGCGGACTCTCGGTGCGACTGTGCGTCGATCGCATCGGCGCGGGTGAGCAGTTCGGTGTAGTCCTCGCGTCGAGCTTCGCGGAAGAGCTCGATGATCTGTATCTCCGAGATCCCCTCGAGCATCTCAGCGCGGATCACGATGGGGTCGGCGCCCTCCTCACGGGCTTCCTGTGCCAGCCACTGCATGGTTTCTACGCACCCGTCGGTCGCTGGAAGGACGTAGAGGCCGGACTTCAGCGCCACGGCGCCGGCTCGGCGTAGTCTTCGCCAGACGGCGACCCGGGGAGTGGATCGGGAGGAAGGGAAGGCGCAGGAAAACAGTACCCAGCTCGCCGGGAGAGGTGCGTTTGACACGATGGTAGTATCTGCTGCATTCACTAGCAACAGATGTTACATGATTCGCGGCAAAGGCACGCAAGCCGGTAAGAGAGGCCCTCATGGTAGTGAATTCAGACGCCCCGAGTGCCGAAGGCGTTTCGAGCCTGCGCCCGCTCGTTCTCTACTTCCTCAAGCTCGGCACTATCGGCTTTGGTGGGCCAGCCGCGCTCGTCGGGTATATGCGTCGCGACCTTGTCGAGTCGCGAAAGATCGTCGACGAGAGCACCTACAACCTTGCGCTCGCCCTCGCCCAGATCATGCCGGGGCCACTCGCGGCGCAGACTGCCGTGGGGATTGGCTACTTCCAGGGCGGGATCCTCGGCGCGACGCTGGTCGGCCTCGCGTTCGTTGTTCCGTCGTTCCTGATGGTGCTAGGGCTGAGCGCGCTCTACGTCGCATTCGGCGGCCTGCCGTGGATGCAGGCGCTGTTCTATGGCATTGGCGCGGTCGTGATCGCCATCATCGCGATTGCCGCCTATCGGCTCGCCCGCGGGACGAACAAGCGGGACCCGTTGCTCTGGGGCATCTTCGCCGTGCTCGGTCTTGCGACCGCGCTCACTGAGACCGAGCTCGCAGTGCTCTTCCTGCTTGCTGGATTGCTGGTCGTCGTGATTCGCGCGTGGCCCGGTCTGCGCCGGGGTTGGTGGATCGTTGCCGGCTGCTTACTGGGCAGCGCGCTCGTTGAATTGCTCGAACTCACTCTGTCGGGTGCGAGCACCACGCAGTCCAGCGGGAATCTGCTCCTCCAGATCCTGCTGTTCTTCGCGAAGGCCGGTTCGTTTGTGTTCGGGAGTGGTCTCGCGATCGTCCCATTCCTGCAGCACGGAGTCGTGCATGACCTGGGCTGGCTGACCGATCATCAGTTCCTCGACGCAGTGGCCGTTGCGCTTATTACTCCTGGTCCGGTCGTAATCACGGTCGCATTCATCGGCTACCTCGTGGCAGGGGTGGCGGGGGCTTGCGTCGCGGCTATCGGCATGTTCTTGCCGATGTACTTCTTCACGATCCTTCCAGCCCCGTGGTTCCGCCGCCATCGCGACAATGTGCAGCTGCGCGCGTTCGTTTCCGGTACCACCGCGGCCGCGAGTGGTGCGATCGCCGGTGCCGTGTTTGTGCTCGGTCGTCGCGCGATCTTTGATGTTCCGACTGTAGTTATTGCTCTCGTCGGTCTCGTCCTCCTCTGGCGATTCCGCGTACAGGAGCCGATTCTCGTCGTGGGCGCGGGCGTAGCCGGATTGCTGCTGTACCCGCTCGTGCACGGTTGAGGCGCGAGCATGACCTCGCCAATGAGTGTCGCCGTAGTGTGGTCGGGGGACCCCACAGATCCCCGATCGGCAGAAGAGAATCCCCGAGCGCAAGGCGTGTTGGCTGCGCTTGTTGCTGCGGGCCTTTCGGCTCGGCTCGTCGTTTATGACGACACCGCTGCGGAGGCTGTTCGACGCGACTTGCTTACGGTCGACGGAGCACTCGTGTGGGTAGACCCACTCGAGGGTGGCCGAGATCGTTCCGTCCTCGATCAAGTCCTACGCGATGTCTCTGCCCAGGGCGTATTCGTCAGCACGCATCCCGACGTGATCCTCAAGTTGGGCACCAAGGAAGTCCTGTACCAGACACAGCACATGGCCTGGGGCTCCGACACTCGACTGCACCGAACACTAGATGAGCTGCGGCGCGAACTCCTGCCTGCACTGCGTTCCAGTGGCCCACGAGTGCTGAAACAGCATCGTGGAAACGGTGGGATCGGCGTCTGGAAGGTCACGTTGGTGAAGGACGCGGAGTCACCGGACGACATAGCCGTTCGGCTGCAAGAGGCAACGCGAAACGCGTTCGCCGCCGAGATGTCCTTTGCGGCACTGGTATCGAACTTTGAGCCGTACTTCCGTGGGCCTGGTCGAATCATCGACCAGGCCTATCAGGAGCGCCTGCCAGAAGGGATGGTGCGTTGCTACATGGTCCAGGATCGCGTGGCAGGCTTTGGGCACCAGATGGTGACGGCTCTGATCGAACCGCCGCCTGGCCAGCCGGTGCCACTTCCCGCGGATCGCGTCTACTACGGGCCCTCGAAACCTGAGTTCCAGCGCCTGAAGACGCTTCTCGAGCGTGGCTGGCTCGCCGAGATGCAGAGCATCCTCGAGATCGAGCGCGAGGACCTCCCGGTTCTCTGGGATGCCGATTTCCTGCTGGGGCCCAAGGACGCCAACCGAGAGGACACCTACGTACTTTGCGAGGTGAACGTCAGTTGCGTGTCGCCGATGCCGGTCGAGGCGCTCGCACCGCTCGCGCAGGCGACGCGTGAACGACTCGAAGCACGTCGTTAGTAGACGAGCAGTGGACTGGTAGTCCTCTGGTACGCCGACAGCACTCCGCCACGGATCGCAGATTCAGCTAGTAGGAGAAGAGTCGGCTGCACGAGGGCTCATGTAGACGAGTCCTCGGGTCTGAAACGAATCCTGCGGTGCAGAAATGCGCGTTCTCGCCGGAGCTTTGCAGGTTCTCAGATTCAGTGGTGCCCCCGGGAAGATTCGAACTTCCGACCGGCGGATTAGAAGTCCGCTGCTCTATCCAGCTGAGCTACGGGGGCCTCGAAGAACCGGTTCGCGTGTGTCCGCAGATTCGGTTCACCGAGATCTTGACCGCCCCGGCCTCGCGCCGGGCGAGCAAGTCGCTCGGAGAGTCGCGGACTTGTCACCGTTCGCCGGTTTCAGCGGCCAGTCTACAGGAGGGCACTGATGCAGATCGATCACGCCGTGGAACAAATGCAGCCTGGTCATGCTGACGTCGGTCGACAGCGCCCAGCAGTCCGCGTGTGATCGAGCGACCTGATTCGCGAGAGACTCGAGGACGGGACCGTCCGCACGCGCATGGTCGGTACAGCAGTAAGGATCTGCATCGCGTGCGACGCGATCATGAGCGAGTTCGAGACTGCTCAGAACGCGCGGGATGCATCTGGCCACCTTCGCGCATCGTCAGACGCCACCCTCGAAATGGAGAAGCGGGGAGCTAGACTGTACGCATCGCAGATCAACTGAGGGCGGTAATCGACGAGCTTGTCAGACGCCGATACAGCGTGAGGGGTAAGACATGAGTTACATCGGACTGTTAGTGACGATCGCTGTGATTGCAGGCGCTGTCGTACTCGTGGGACGCAGCATCGCTCAGAACGCCCGTGCACGGGCCGCGCTCATTCAGAACGACCCACGCATCGTTGCACAGGAACATCTTGGCGTTGTGGTGTCGCGTGCGGCGGTCGCTGGTGCGCTCGTCCTGGCCATCGTGCTCACGTTCGGAAACTCAGTGCACGCCATCGACGCCGGTCACGTCGGCGTCGTGTACACCTTTGGAGCGATCACGAATCAGACGAACTCAGGCCTCGCCGTGACCCTGCCGTGGCAGGAGGTGCGCCAGGCGAGCATCCAAGTGCAGAAATATTCAGATGCCTCAATCGCCGCAGCGTCGAAGGAGACGCAGAATCTGTCTGCCGCGATCACGCTCAACTATCAGGTCTCACCGATCGCGATCCAGCAGCTCTATACGGCTGTCGGTCCGAACTACCAAAACGTGCTTATCCCGTCGCGAGTGAATAACTTCTTCAAAGAAGAGGCAGTGAAATATCCATCCACGGATGTCTTGCCACATCGCGAGGACATCCGCATCGCCGTCCGCGACAAGCTCCGCCGTGAGCTCGAGCCCTATTCGATCACGGTGAACGACCTGCTGATCGACAACATCCACTTCGATGATGCATTCAATCGGGCAATCGTGGAAAAGCAGGTAGCGACCCAAAACGCGCAGGCCGAGCAAAACAAGGTTGCGGTCAGTGAGGCGCAGGCACGCCAGAAGGCCGCCACCGCCCAGGGCGATGCCGATGCATTGCGCATCAACGCCCAGGGGCAGGCCGATGCGAACAAAGCGTTAAGCGCCTCGCTCACACCGGAGCTGATCCAGTTCCAAGCACTGCAGAAGCTCGCACCGAATGTCCAAATTGCGCTCCTCCCGTCGGGGCAAGGACTGATCCTCGACCCGTCGACATTCCTCAAGGCGGCGACCAGCAGCCCCCCTACGCGGTGACCGCTCGTGGCTCAGGTTGAGCCCGTGCGGATGGGAGGGCTTCGCGTCCTCGCCCGCCGATCACCGCCGCATTCCTTGGGGCGTTCTATTGGACGGCTGGGGTGCTCGCGCTACTGAGCTGCGACCGGAAATATTGGAGCTAGGTACGCGTCGGGATTCCCGGCGTATTTGTGTTCGTTGCGCTGTACGAGTCGCACGGGCGGTCGAGTGCTGACAGCGAAGTCGTGACGCTTCTCTGGGAAGCGCTCAGCAACAACGCGCTGGTGCTTGTCCAGGCCGCCGAATGGGGATCGGGCATGTGAGCCGGTCGGCAGCCGAACGAGAGTGGTGCGCGGTTCACGGATCAGCGTAGACGCGGAATCCGTAGTCGTTGTACCGACGGTCAGGCGAGAGGGACGAACGAGCCGTCACCCTCGAGACCTTGAGATGGTGTCGCCATGATCCGCCACGAGAGACACGACGCTCCGGTTGCTTGCGGGCGTCATCCTGCCCCTGCGTGGCACGGTCGCCGATGTAACCAGCGGGGTCGTACCAGTCGCTGCACCATTCGTGGACGTTCTCGCCCATGTGGTGCAGCCCGTAACCATTCGGCGATGTCGAGCCGATCGTCAGCGGTCGGTCAGTTCCCGCAGCGCCCAGCGCAAACGCTCCCTCGGTCCATGGGGTGTCGCCCCACGGGTAGAGTGCCCCTTCGACACCGCCACGCGCCGCGTATTCGCGTTCGGCCTCGGTGGGGAGCCGGCAACGGCGGCCGAGCAGGCCACTCAGCCATTCGCAGTAGTCGACAGCATCGAACCAGGAGACCCCGACTACCGGTTGCGTCGGTGCGTTGAACAGAGCGTCATCCCAGAATCGTGGCGGCTCGTGTCCGGTCGCTTCGATGAACACGGCGAATTCTGCGTTTGAGACAGGCGTAGAAGCGACAGCGAACGGTTCAAGCTCCTCGTCGTGGATCGGCTGTTCGTCAGGACGAGCGAGCGAACCCATCCGAAAGCGGCCGCCTGGCAATGCGCGGAACGAAGTCGCCCGTGGATCATTCGTTTGCGCGGGTTCGTTCTCCGGGTGGCGCATCTTCGTGACTCCGCTCGCAGGGGCGGCGTCGATGCTATCAACTCACTGCTCCTTGTTGTCGCGGTTCCGACGGGGTGCGGCCGTCGTGAGCGATCCCAGATTCAAAGCAGTCGCTGGCGCCCACGGGTTTAGGAATCCGCTGCTCTGTCTAGCCGAGCTACGGGGGGCCCACTGCAATCGTGACGGGAACCACCGAGACCCGCCAGTTGGCGAGTGTCAAGATCGCTGCCTTCGAGGGGGTAGGCTCGGTTTACGCCTGTCGCTTCGCGACATGACCTCGGGCGATGGCGTGCTCCCGCTTGGCGCCTCGCACGAGTCGCTTCCGCACCGGCCGGCGTCGCTGTCGTTGCACCGCTCGGAGCAGGTTGGCGCGAGCGCGCTTCCCGCGGAGGCGTGACACCGCCTCCCATTGCCCGCCGATTTGTGTGAGCACGACGGGGCCGCGGCAGACTCGGAGGCAATGCGTGTCCTCGACGGCCAGGTCGGCCTTCGCGAGCATTTCGCGGAGACGGTCACGTGTCTGGCCGCGGCAGTGCTTGCCGTTGCAGATCAGGACACAGGCCAGAGTCTGGTCGGAACTCACGAGTCGAGGCTAATGGGGAGACGAAGCCTCAGCAATGTCAGTGCTGCGATAGCGAGGCGAATCTGTTTGTATCTGGTGACGAAACGAACGAGGCCCGCTAATCGGCGGGCCTCGTAAGCGTCAAGCGGACTCGAAGGTGGCGGGTTAGCCGCCGATCTTGATGCGCGGGTCCAAGAAGCCGTAGGACATGTCGACGATCAGGTTCGTGGCCATGACGAACAGTCCGATGACGACCACGATGCCCTGCACGACCGGGTAGTCACGCTTGCCGATCGCGGTCACCAGCAAGCGGCCGACCCCCGGAATCGAGAAGATCGTCTCAACGATCACCGAGCCTCCGAGGAGGAAGGCGATCTGCAGACCGAGCAGCGTGATGACCGGGATGACCGCGTTGCGCACGCCGTGGCGGGCAATCACGCGGAACTCGCTCACGCCCTTGGCTCGAGCGGTGCGGATGTAGTCCTGGCGCAGCACATCAAGCATCGTCGTGCGCATCAGGCGCATCAATGATGTCGACAGGCCGAGCGCGAGAATAGCTCCGGGCAGCACGAGAATTTTCAAGTTCTCGATCGGGTTCTCCGTAAAGGAGACAAAGTTCAAGTTCGGCGCGATACCCCAGAGGATCGCGGGGAAGATCACCACCGACGTTGCGATCGCGAAGTTCGGGATACTGATGCCGGCGATCGCCACGCTGCGGATTAGGTAGTCGAGCCATGAGTCCTGACTGACTGCGCTGATGACGCCGAGCACGATGCCGGCGACGGCTCCAATGATGATAGAGAGGATGGCTAGCTCGATCGTGGGGGGGGCGTAGATGCGGATCATCTTCGTCACCGACTGGCTCGTCCATAGCGAGCGACCGAAGTCGCCCTTGAGGAGGCCGCCGACGTACTCGATGTAGCGGATCGGGAGCGGCTTATCGAGGCCGAGTTCTTTGGTCAGAGCCTGCTTGGTCTGCAGGTCGGGCGACGAACTCTGGGAGAGCATCAGGTCGATGATGTTTCCGGGGATGAGTTGGATCAGGATGACCACGAAAAAGATCAGGAGGAAGACGGCGGGCAGCATCCCCACGATGCGACTCACGAGGTACTTCAGCATCTTGTTCCCCCCACATCCAACTCCGAGCCGGCCGTACTCTACATGTGATAGGTCCGCGCCGACAACGCCGATCTAGCGCGCATTTCTGACGTCCACGTAAGGCCTTTCGGGGAGGGCGGGGCCAGAACGGCTTCCTTGACAAGCGTGATGGAGTTCGGATACTCCTCTGCGAAGAGGGAAGCCCTGCCTTGGCAGGACATGTCGCGGATGCCCATGGCGTCGGCGACAAAACGGGGGGAGTCGACGGTGGCGACTGCAGCCGGGTCCGTCTCTGGTGGGACGATCGTTACGCCGCGGCGTAACGGTGTGATGACCTGGACTCTGAAGTTCGCGCGCAAGAAGCCCCTTGGGGCCATTGGGGCGGTCATCGTCATCGCGCTGCTCTTGATGGCGGTGCTCGCACCGGTCATCGCCCCGTATGACCCGGTTGCTCAGGACGCCACCGTCCGTTTGCGTCCGCCTTCTGCTGCCCACTGGGCTGGCACTGACCAGTTCGGTCGGGATGTGTTTAGCCGTGTCATCTGGGGGTCGCAGACGTCACTCCAGATCGGTGTCCTTGTCACGATCGTGGCGAGCACGGTTGCGGTGACGCTCGGACTTGTCAGCGCCTATGCGGGCGGCTGGGTTGACTACCTCATTGGCCGCGTCGTTGACACGGTGCAGGCTATTCCGTTCTTGATCCTGCTGATCGCGATCATGGTCGTGCTTGGCCCGAGCCTGATTAACGTGGTGTTCGCGCTCTCGTTCCGGCGTTCCGTGACTGAGAGTCGCATCATCCGGTCCGCGGCGTTGGGTCTCATGGGCCAGGTCTACATCGAGGCGGCGAAGTCGCTCGGTGCTGCGCCGACATGGATCATGCTGCGGCACCTTCTGCCGAACATCATGCCGACACTGATCGTCATTTCGTCGCTGGGCTTCGGCGGCGTGATCATCTCTGAGTCCTCGCTGAGCTTCCTCGGATACGGCGTACCGCCTCCCACCCCGACGTGGGGTGGCATGCTCGCCAACGAGGGCCGCTCGTACATGTTCTCGGCGCCGTGGATGCTGATCGCACCGACACTGGCGCTTGGGATCGTGGTCTTCGGTATCAACGTGTTCGGCGACGCCCTGCGTGACGTGCTCGACCCCCGGCTGCGAGGGTCCTAACCCCGCAGCCCTCGGGGTCCCGTCGAACCGTACTTCGAGAGGGGGCCAGCGATGGCTGACGCTGCAGCTGGACTACGTGTGCTCGACCTTTCCACCGGCCCTGCCGGTGGAATTGCTTCCATGGTGCTCGCTGACTTTGGTGCCGACGTCATCAAGGTCGAGCAGCCGGGCGGCGACCCCTACCGCGATATGGCCGCTGCCCCGATGTGGCTGCGCGGCAAGCGCAGCATCGAGCTCGACCTCAAGGCTCCGGCCGGCCAGCGCCGCATCCACGAGCTTGCTCGCGAGGCGGACATCGTGCTCTCGACGTACCGCCCCGGTGACGCCGAGCGTCTTGGTGTCGATGCCGAGACGCTGCGCGCGCTGAACCCCGCGATCGTCTACTGCTCGATCACTGGCTTCGGGCCAAAGGGCCCGTGGGCTGGCTACCGCGGTTATGAGGGCACGGTCGCCGCGAAGGCCGGCCGCATGATGACGTTCTCCGGCTCGCTGCAGCGGCCTGGCCCGATCTACCCGTACGTCCAAGTCGGCACGCACGTGTCGGCGCACTCGGCGGTGCAGGGCATTCTCGGTGCACTGATGGTGCGCGACATCACCGGCGAGGGGCAGGTCGTCGAGACCAGTCTGTTGCAGGGAATGATGCCGTACGACCTCGGTGGTCTCGTCGTACAGCAACTACAGCGGCGCTTGCCAGCGCAGTTTCCGACCAACCCATGGGGCAGCACCAACACGATGCCGACGCTGCAGTACCACCCTGTCCTTGCCAAGGACGGCAAGTGGATGCAGATGGGCAATCTCGTCGAGCACCTGTTCCACTCATTTATTGCCGCCACCGACCTTGGCGAGATTTATGCCGACGAGCGCTACCAGGGCCCGCCCAACGGATTCCCTGAGGAGGCGCGCGAGGCGCTGCGTGACAAGATTCTGGCGCGCATGCGTGAGAAGACCTCGGACGAGTGGCAAGAGATATTCATCGAGAACGGCAACGTTGCGTCCGAGCTGTACCAGCCGACGCAGGAGGCGCTCTCGCATCCGCAGCTCGTACACAACGGGAACGTGATCGACGTCACGACGAAGCAGCACGGCGCGATGAAGCAGATCGGCCCTGTCGCGAAGCTGCTCGAGACGCCCGCGAACATCAACCCAGAAGCGCCTGCGCTCGGTGAGCATCAGACTGCGACGTGGAACCCGCGTCAGGCGGCGCCCGCCGCTGGCCCGAGTGAGGCGCCGCACCCGCGCCGCCCACTCGAGGGCGTCACAATCATCGAGTTCGCCACGATCATCGCCACGCCATACGCGTGCTCGATCCTTGGTGACCTCGGCGCTCGCATCATCAAGGTCGAGGCGACCGACGGTGACCAGATGCGCGGCATGGCGCAGGGCGTTGCTGTCACCAAGACCACCGCGACCAAGGAAGGCATCTGCGTCGACCTCAAGTCCCCTGAGGGCCGCGAGATCGCGCGCAAGCTGGTAGCGAACGCGAACGCCGTTATTCACAACATGCGCCCCGGTGTCCCCGAGCGCCTCGGCCTTGGCTACGAGGACGTGAAGGCGGAGAACCCGAACGTCGTGTACGTCTCGGCGACGGGCTACGGCTCGGACGGTCCGTACGCACACCGCCCGAATGCGCACCCGGTGCCGGGTGCTGGCCTCGGCGGTGCGTACTATCAGGCCGGTGCCGCGCCCGCGATGACCGTCACGGACGACATTGCCGTGCTGCGCGAGACGGCGCGCCAGCTGATGCGTGCGAACGAGGTCAACCCGGATCCGAACACCTCGCTGGTGATCGCGACCGCTGCAATGCTCGGCCTCTACGTGCAGCGCACGCAGGGCATCGGTCAGCACATCCAGTGCAACATGATGGGCGCCAACGCCTATGCGAACTTCGACGACTTCGTGTCGTACGAGGGCAAGCCCGAGCGCCCGACGCCGCTCCCCGGGCTGTATGGCCTCAACGCGACGTACCGGCTCTACGAGGCGGGCAGCGGCTGGGTGTTCCTCGCGTGCCCGACGCAGCACGAGTGGCGCAACATGGCGCGCTCGATGGGCGAGAACGCGCTGCTCGACGACCCGCGCTTCGCGACCGTCGAGTCACGTGCTGCGAACGACGAGGCTGTCGCTGAGGCGCTCGCTGCCATCTTCAAGAAGCGCAGCGCCGACGAGTGGGAGCAGCTGCTCACCGACGACGATGTCGCCTGTGTGCGCGCCGACGAAGGCCTGCCCGCCGAGGTCTTCGACAAGTCCGAGCACATGCGCGAGAACGGCTTCGTCACTGAGGTCGAGCACCTGCGTTTCGGCCCGCACTGGCGGACTGGCTCGCTCGTGAACTTCTCAGAGACGCCGGCCCGACCGGGTGCGGGCGTGCTCGCGGGACAGCACACGCGGCCGATCTTGCGAGAGCTCGGCTACAGCACTCCCGAAATCGAGGACCTCTACGCGCGACGCGTCGTCGCCTCGGAAGCGGTCTAGCTCGATGCCGATCTATGAGTACTACTGCGCCGAATGCAACGGCGTGTTCGAGCAGCTGATGTCTGCGAAGCGTGCGTCCGAGCCGCAGCCGTGCCCGCAGTGCGACGCCGAGTCGCGCCGCATCATGCCGACCGAGTTCCAGGCGTTCACCGTGCGCGACGGCGCACCTCGGCGCATCCCGGACCGCGGTACGTACTGGCACTTCGAGCAGGAGGTCGGCCGCCCGGTCACGGAGACCGTGCAGCTCAACGAGCACCCCGACCTGTTCTTCGACAAGTACGGCCCCGAGAAGCCGCCCACCGCCGAAGAGCAGGACGCGTTCGCTGAGAAGTTGATGGACCGCCTCGACTACGAGGAGCGGGCGCTCGACGCCGGCGTTGTCCCCACTGACGACACGTACCAGCGGCACACCATGCAGGAGTTTGTCGACCGTACTCGGAAGACTGCTGCTGCCGCCGAGGCGCTTCGTCGCAAGCAGCCGAACGCATCTTCGACACCGAAGACGCGCTCCGGTGAGCACGAGACGCCAAAGAAGACCACGCGCAAGAAGAAGGAGGAGAGCTGAGCAGAGGCGGCCGTACCGTCTGAACACCAGGGGGAAACCACACAAGGGGTGACCGTCACACACGGCTCAGCAATGAGACGGGTCGAGGCGGCCAGGAGGGATAGTGGCATGACGACCCGATTCATGGGGACGCCGCTTGAGCGACGTTCCGTGCTGCGAGGGGCGGGCCTCGGCCTTGCCGGCCTCGCGGGTGCAGCGCTGTTGGGGTGCGGGGGCAAGTCCGACAGCGGCAGCAGCGCAGGCTCGACCTCGAGCGCCGGTGGAGGCGCCAGCGGCGCCCCGAAGAACGTGAAGCGCGCGGACGGCTTCGAGCAGAAGTACGGCGTCCTCCCGGTCAACGAGAAGAAGTTCGTGAAGGGCGGTACCTACCGCCGCATCGCGACCGACACCTCGCGCGAGAACGACCCGGACGTCTCGATCGCGCTCTCCGACTGGGAGATCATCGGCGACCGTCTCGCGTACGCGAACGGCTTCACGCTGGCGATCACGCCGGACATGCTTGCCTCGTACGAGTGGATCGACAAGCAGAATCTTGTGCTGAAGCTGCGCCCGGGCATCAAGACGCACAACGTCGCCCCGCTCAACGGACGCATCTTCACCGCGAAGGACGTGGCGTTCAGCATCAAGCGCAAGGCTGGCCTGCTCGACCCGAAGCTGGCGGCCTCGAAGTACCCGCGCTACGCGCAGTTCGATGGTCTGACCGACGCGGTCGCTGTGGACGACACGACCGTGAAGCTGACGCTGTCGAAGCCAAACGGCTCGCTGATGTCGGCGCTCGCGGACCCGCGCGCGCAGATGATCCCGGTCGAGGCGGAGCAGATCGGGTTCAAGGACCCGATGAAGCTTGCGGCGACCGGTGCGTGGATTCCGACCTCGTACGTCGATGGCACGCGCCAGACGTTCAAGGCGAACCCGGACTACTACCGCAACTTCGATGAGGGTGGTCGCCCCGGTTGGGACAACTACGAGAAGGTCGTGATCATCGACCGCGGCTCGCTTGTCGCAGCGTTCATCTCCGGTCAGATCGACGTGCTCACCGCGGTGCAGCCGCAGGAGGAGTCGCAGATCGACGCCGTGAAGGGCGTGCAGAAGTCGCTCACCACGGCATCGACGTGGGACCACTTCGCGGTGAACCTGAAGCTGCCGCAGTTCCAGGACGACCGTGTGCGCCAGGCCTTCCAGCTCGCGCTGGACTACAAGGCGTTCTCGGACCCGCTCGGTAAGGGCTGGATGTACGCCGGCCCCGTGCACTCGATGTTCCCCGAGTCGATTCCGGCCGAGGAGATCGCGAAGCTGCCGGGCTACAACCCGGCAACGAAGGCTGCGGATGTCGCGAACGCCGTGAAGTTGATGGAGGCCGCCGGCTTCCCGCAGGGCCAGGGCATCAAGTTCAAGCAGATCAACTCGAGTGCTGCGTCGCTCGACAGCTCGGTGCGCTTGAAGGACATGTGGGCCAAGGCGTTCCCGAAGATGCAGGTCGACGTCAGCACGAACACTGACTACGCCCAGTTCACGAACGCCCTCAACTCGCGGACGTTCGAGGCTCGCTCGTACAACCACACGAGCGTGCCGGATGCGGCGATCGACGCGTACACCTACTACCACACCAAGGGTGGTCGGAATTACCAGTCGTACTCGAAGCCGTGGGCTGACGCGGCGATGGACAAGCTGCTCCTCGCGACGACCCTGGACGAGCGCAAGTCGATCGTGCAGGCGTTCGAGAAGCAGTACATCGCGGAGGGTCCGCCCCTGCTGCAGATCCGCCACCCCGCCGACAACCTGGCCATTGCCTCGCACATCGCTGGCAACGACCTCGTGAGCGGCCCGTGGGCGTACAACTCGTACGGCGTCACCCCGCGCTGGACGTGGCAGACCGAAAAGTAGCCCCCAATCACGTTCGCGTGAGCGTTAATGAGGCGGCCCAACCGGGCCGCCTCATTTGTTTCCCCTCCGCCTGAGAACCGCCCAGTCCTCTATGCCGTATGTGATATAACGAACGGCATTACGCGCCGCGCGCATACGGAGGGCACTGTGGGTATGGCGGATCGATGGACAGGGAGCCAGCTCAGTCGACGCTCGGTCATTCGAGGCGCCGGCCTCGGTCTGGCCGGGATCGCTGGGGCAGCGCTGCTCGGCTGTGGCAGCAAGTCTGATAGCGGAGCCGCGTCCGGCGGCACCAGTGGCGGAGCCACCGCGAGCAACGGCGCACCGAAGAACATCAAGCGCGCCGACGGCTTCGACCCAAAGTTCGGCGTCGTCCAGGTCAACGAGAAGAAGTTCGTCAAAGGCGGGACCTTCCGCCGCTCGGCGAGCGACACCTCACGTGAGAACGACCCGGAAGTCTCGATCTCCGGCTCGGACTACGAGCTCGTCGCAGACCGTCTGGCCTATGCCAACGGCTTCACGATGAAGATCAACCTCGACATGCTCGCGTCGTACGAGTTCATTGATAAGCAGAATCTCGTCCTCAAGCTGCGCCCGGGCATCAAGACGCACAACATCGCGCCGGTGAACGGTCGTGTCTTCACCGCCAAAGATGTGGCGTTCAACATCAAGCGCAAGGCCGGTCTGCTCGACCCGAAGTTGGCCGCCTCGAAGTACGCGCGCTACGCGCAGTACGACGGCGTGACCGACGCGGTCGCGGTGGACGACGTGACGGTGAAGGTCACGCTGTCGCACCCGAACGGCTCGCTCATGGCGGCACTCTCGGATCCGCGCGCCTCGATGATTCCGGTCGAGATGGAGCAGGTCGGGTTCAAGGACCCGATGAAGTTTGCTGCGACTGGTGCATGGATCGAGCAGTCGTATGTCGATGGCACACGCCAGACCTTCAAGGCGAACCCTGAGTACTACCGCTCGTTCGACGAGGGTGGACGTCCCGGCGTCGACAACTACGAGAAGGTCGTGATCCCCGACCGCGGCTCGCTCGTTGCGGCGTTCATCTCCGGCCAGATCGATGTACTCGCTGCGGTGCAGCCGCAGGAAGAGGCACAGGTCTTCAGCAACAAGGCAGTCCAGAAGTCACTGACGCCTGGCCCGACCTGGGACCACTTCGCGGTGAACCTGAAGCTGCCGCAGTTCCAGGATGACCGCGTGCGGCAGGCCTTCCAGCTCGCGCTGGACTACAAGGGCTTCTCGGATCCGCTCGGTGCCGGCTGGCTCTACGCCGGCCCGGTGCACGCGATGTTCCCCGAGTCGATCACGGCCGACGACATCGCGAAGATGCCGGGCTACAACCCGGCGACGAAGGCCGCTGACACGGCGAATGCCGCCAAGCTGATGGAGGCCGCCGGCTTCCCGCAGGGCCAGGGCATCAAGTTCAAGCAGATCAACTCGGCTGCGTCGTCGCTCGACAGTTCGGTGCGCCTCAAGGACAACTGGGCCAAGGCGTTCCCGAAGATGCAGGTCGACGTCAGCACGAACAGCGACTACGCACAGTTCACGAACGCGTTGAACTCGAGGACGTTCGAGGCGCGCTCGTACAACCACACGAGCGTGCCAGACGCGGCGATCGACGCGTACACCTACTACCACACCAAGGGTGGTCGGAATTACCAGTCGTACTCGAAGCCGTGGGCGGATGCAGCGATGGAGAAGTTGCTCCTCGCCACGACGCTCGAGGAGCGGAAGTCGATCGTCCAGGCGTTCGAGAAGCAGTACATCGCGGAGGGTCCGCCGTTGCTGCAGATCCGCCACCCCGCCGACAACCTCGCGATCGCGTCACACGTCGCGGGCGTCGACATGGCGGTGGGGCCGTGGTCGTACAACTCCTACGGTGTGTCGCCGCGTTGGACGTGGTTCACCGAAAAGTAACCCGACTACCGATCGCTCTCGCGAGCGTGAGCAGGAGAGGACGGCAATCGCCGTCCTCTCCTTGTGTTGCAACGTATTTCCTGCGGAGCTGCCTCCCTGTTGTGCTATAACAATTGTGATGTAGTGGCGTAGGGCCTCTCCCTCGCGCGTGCATCACGCCTCGGAATTCCGAGGCAGGAGGGATAGCGGTCATGACTGATCGTTGGTTGGACAGGCCACTCGGCAGGCGCTCGATCCTGCGAGGTGGCAGCGCAGCACTCGCCGGCATCGCGGGTGCGGCATTGCTCGGATGCGGCGGCTCGAAGTCCGCCGGCACGTCGAGCACCGGTGCTGCTACCTCGGCCGGTGCGAACGGTGCGCCGAAGAACGTGAAGCGCGCCGAGGGCTTCGACCCGAAGTTCGGCACAGTGCCGGTCAACCAGAAGACGGTGATCAAGGGCGGCACGTATCGCCGCTCCGCGAATGACACCTCGCGCGAGAACGACCCTGAGGTTTCGATCTCTGGTGCGGACTGGGAGCTCGTCGCCGATCGCCTACTCGTCGCGAACGGCTTCACGATGTCGCTCACGCCCGACATGCTCACCTCGTACGAATGGATCGACAAGCAGAACCTCGTACTCAAGCTGCGGCCCGGTATCAAGACGCAGAACCTGCCGCCGGTGAACGGTCGCGTGTTCACGGCGAAGGACGTCGCGTTCAACGTGAAGCGCAAGGCGGGTCTGCTCGACCCGAAGACCGCTGCCGTGAAGTACGCGAGGTATGCGCAGTTCGATGGCCTCACCGATGCGGTGGCCGTCGACGACACCACCGTGAAAGTCACGCTGAGCAAGCCGAATGGTTCGCTGCTCTCCGCCTTCGCCGACCCGCGTGCCTCGATGATTCCCGTCGAGGCCGAGCAGATCGGGTTCAAGGATCCGATGAAGTTCGTCGCCACCGGCGCATGGATCGAGCAGTCGTACGTCGATGGCACGCGCCAGACGTTCAAGGCGAATCCCGATTACTACCGCAACTTCGACGACGGCGGTCGTCCTGGCATCGACAACTACGAGAAGGTCGTCATCCAGGATCGCGGTTCGCTCGTCGCTGCATTCCTCTCCGGCCAGATCGATGTGCTCGCTGCGGTGCAGCCGCAAGAGGAGTCACAGGTCGACGGCGTGAAGGGCGTGCAGAAGTCGCTCACACCTGGCCCGACGTGGGACCTGTTCGCCGTGAACATGAAGCGGCCCGAGTTCGCTGACGATCGCGTGCGCCAGGCGTTCCGTCTCGCACTCGACTTCAAGGCGTTCTCGGATCCGCTCGGCAAGGGCTGGCTGTATGCAGGCCCGACGCACTCGATGTTCCCCGAGTCACTGACGTCCGAGGACATCTCGAAGCTGCCTGGCTACAACCCGGCGACGAAGGCCGCGGATCAGGCGGAGGCGCAGAAGCTGATGGACGCTGCGGGCTTCCCGCAGGGTCAGGGCATGAGCTTCAAGCAGATCAACTCGAGCGCTGCATCGCTCGACTCCTCGGTCCGTCTCAAGGACAACTGGAGCAAGGTCTTCCCGAAGATCAACGTCACGGTCAGCTCGATCTCCGACTATGCGCAGGCGACGAATGCGCTCAACTCGAGGACGTTCGACATCCGCTCGTGGAACCACACCAGCGTGCCGGACGCCGCGATCGACGCGGTGACCTACTACCACACCAAGGGTGGGCGTAATTACCAGTCGTACTCGAGGCCGTGGGCCGACGAGCTACTCGACAAGCTGCTGCTCGCCACCACCGTCGAGGAGCGCAAGTCGCTGGTGCAGACCTTCGAGAAGCGCTACCTCGACGAGGGGCCGCCGCTGCTGCCGATTCGACACCCGGCCGACAACCTCGCGATCGCCACGCACATCGCCGGTAACGACCTGTGCATCGGCCCATGGGCATACAACTCGTATGGCGTGTCTCCTCGGTACGTCTGGTTCACCGAGAAGTAACGACTCGTTCCGGTCCAACGCAGAGGCGGGCAGCAGCACTGCCCGCCTCTGTCATTACCTTCACGTACGCATGAGCAAAATGATTGCGTTGGTGATATAACGAGCGTTAGAGCGGCTGGTGCCACCTGGCTCCCCCGGCCGTCAGCGAGAGGGATTTCGCATGGAACGCGAGCGGTTTGCATCGCTCATCGGTCGGCGCGCCGTACTGCGTGGGGCTGGTGTCGGCCTCGCAGGAATCGCCGGCGCGGCGCTACTCGGATGCAGCAATTCGAGTACGGGCAGCTCGTCGTCCGGCGGCGGTACGCCGGCGGATAGTGCCAGCAACGGCGCACCAAAGAACATCACGCGGGCCGACGGCTTCGACCCGAAGTTCGGCCAGGTGCCGATCAACCAGAAGAAGGTGATTCGAGGCGGGAGCTTCCGCCGTCAGGCAACGGACACCTCGCGCGAGAACGACCCCGAGGTCTCCATCGCGCTGTCGGACTGGGAGTACATCGGTGACCGTCTGGCCTACGCCAACGGCTTCACGATGAAGATCACGCCCGACATGCTCGTGTCGTACGAGTGGATCGACAAGCTCAACCTCGTCTTGAAGATGCGCCCCGGCATCAAGACGCAGAACATCGCGCCGCTGAACGGCCGCATCTACACCGCCAAGGACGTCGCCTTCAGCATCAAGCGCAAGGCCGGCCTCCTCGACCCCAAGACTGCTGCGACGAAGTACGCGAGGTATGCGCAGTTCGATGGCGTCATGGACGCGGTCGCCGTCGATGACACGACCGTGAAGGTCACGTTGAGCAAGCCAAACGGCTCGATCATGTCGGCGCTGTCTGACCCACGCGCGATCATGATCTCGCCGGAGAACGAGCAGATCGGGTTCAAGGACCCGATGAAGTTCGCGAGCACCGGCGCATGGATCCCGACCTCGTACGTCGATGGCACGCGTCAGACCTTCAAGGCGAACCCCGACTACTACCGACAGTGGGACGACGGCGGACGGCCTGGCTTCGACACCGTCGAGAAGGTCGTGATCTCCGACCGCGGCTCGATCATCGCGGCGTTCCTCAGCGGCCAGATCGATGTGGTCTCTGGCATCCAGCCGCAAGAAGAGGCGCAGGTCAGCGGTCTCAAGGGGGCGCAGCTGTCGCTGACGCCTGGCCCAACGTGGGACCACTTCGCGGTGAACCTCAAGATGCCGCAGTTCCAGGACGACCGCGTGCGGCAAGCCTTCCAGCTCGCGCTCGACTACAAGGCGTTCTCTGATCCGCTCGGCAAGGGCTGGCTCTACGCCGGCCCGATCCACGCGATGTTCCCCGAGGCGATCCCGCCCGACGAGATCGCGAAGATGCCGGGCTACAACCCGGCGACGAAGGCCGCGGACATCGCGAACGCTCAGAAGCTGATGGAGGCCGCTGGCTTCCCGCAGGGCCAGGGCATAGCGTTCAAGCAGATCAACTCGGCTGCGTCATCGCTCGACAGCTCCGTCCGCTTGAAGGAGATGTGGGACAAGGCGTTCCCGAAGATCCACGTCGAGGTCAGCACGAACACCGACTACGCGCAGTTCACGAACGCGCTGAACTCGAGGACGTTCGAGGCGCGCTCGTACAACCACACGAGTGTCCCCGACGCCGCCATCGACGCGGTGACGTACTACGCCACCAAGGGCGGCCGAAACTACCAGTCGTACTCGAAGCCGTGGGCCGATGCGGCGCTCGACAAGCTGGTGGCGGCGACGACGCTCGAGGAGCGCAAGGCGATCATCCAGCCGTTCGAGAAGCAGTACATCGCGGAGGGTCCGCCCCTGCTGCAGATCCGCCACCCCGCCGACTACCTCGGTATCGCCGGGAACATCGGTGGCATGGATATGAACGTTGGCCCGTGGGCCTACAACGTGTACGGCGTCTCGGCGCGCTGGAACTGGCAGACCGAGAAGTAGTCGCGTCTGGTTGGCGGTTGCTGAATCAGGGAGGGGCGGCAACGCCCCTCTCTTGCTGTCCCTCATTTCATCAGAACAGGCCTCGACCCCGCCGATGAGAGGGCAATTGGGCGAATCGATAACGATCGTTCATGGAACAGACTCTCCAGATATTTCAATCGCTCATTATTTTCAACGGTTGTGATATACACGCACGTAATCCGCTCGGCCTCGGGGGCGTGGCTGCTGCTGCGCGTGGCTGATCGGGGCGCACGTGTCAGGGAGGGGATATGACTGTGGCAGGTAGCAGATTGATGGGTACGCCGCTCGAGCGTCGTTCCGTCTTGCGAGGTGCCGGGCTTGGACTGGCCGGACTCGCAGGCGCGGCACTGCTCGGGTGCGGCGGCAGCAAGTCGTCCGGTGGTGGCGACGCGACCAACGCGACCGCGGGCGGCGCAGCGAGCGTCGCTGGTAGCGGCGCTCCCGCAAAGGTCACCCGAGCCGATGGCTTCGACCCGAAGCTTGGCACGGTGCCGATCAACAACAAGAAGCTGGTCAAGGGCGGGAACTACCGCCGAGCCGCGAACGACACGTCACGTGAGAACGACCCGGACGTCTCGATCGCCAGCGCTGACTGGGAAATCGTTGGTGACCGCCTCGCGGTCGCAAACGGCTTCAACATGAAGCTCAACATGGACATGCTCGCGTCGTACGAGTGGATCGACAAGCAGAACCTCGTGCTGAAGATCCGTCCGGGCATCAAGACGCACAACGTCGCCCCATTTAATGGGCGTGTGTTCACGGCGAAGGATGTCGCCTACAACATCAAGCGCAAGGCTGGTCTGCTCGACCCGAAGCTGGCAGCAGCGAAGTACCCGCGCTACGCGCAGTACGACGGTGTGACCGACGCTGTGGCCGTCGACGACGTCACGATCAAGCTGACGCTGTCGAAGCCGAACGGCTCGCTCATGTCGGCGCTCGCGGACCCGCGCGCCAACATGATCCCGGTCGAGATGGAGCAGATCGGGTTCAAGGACCCGATGAAGTTCGGCGCCACCGGTGCGTGGATTCCGACCTCGTACGTCGATGGCACGCGCCAGACGTTCAAGGCCAACCCCGACTACTTCCGCTCCTTCGACGAGGGTGGCCGCCCCGGCTGGGACACCTATGAGAAGGTCGTGATCGTCGACCGCGGCTCGCTCGTCGCGGCGTTCATCTCTGGCCAGATCGATGTGCTCTCCGCGGTGCAGCCGCAGGAGGAATCGCAGGTCGCGGCCGTGAAGGGCATGCAGAAGTCCCTCACGCCTGGCCCAACCTGGGACCACTTCGCGGTGAACCTCAAGCTCCCGCAGTTCCAGGACGACCGCGTCCGCCAGGCCTTCCAGCTCGCGCTAGACTACAAGGCGTTCTCCGACCCGCTCGGCGCCGGTTGGCTCTACGCCGGTCCGGTGCACTCGATGTTCCCGGAGTCGCTGACCTCCGACGAAATCAGCAAGATGCCGGGCTACAACCCGGCGACGAAGGCTGCGGATCTCGCAAACGCCCAGAAGCTTATGGAGGCCGCCGGCTTCCCGCAGGGCCAGGGCATCAAGTTCAAGCAGATCAACTCGGCGGCGTCGTCGCTCGACTCTTCCGTGCGCCTCAAGGACATGTGGTCCAAGGCGTTCCCGAAGATGCAGGTCGACGTCAGCACGAACAGTGACTACGCGCAGTTCACCAACGCCCTGAACTCGCGCACGTTCGAGGCGCGCTCGTACAACCACACGAGCGTCCCGGACGCGGCGATCGACGCGTTCACCTACTACCACACGAAGGGCGGCCGGAACTACCAGTCGTACTCGAAGCCGTGGGCTGACGCAGCGATGGAGAAGCTGGTCCTCGCTACGACGCTTGATGAGCGCTCGTCGATCATCAAGGCGTTCGAGAAGCAGTACATCCAGGAGGGCCCGCCCCTGCTGCAGATTCGCCACCCCGCCGACAACCTGGCCATTGCCTCGCACATCGCTGGCAACGACCTGTGCATCGGCCCGTGGGCGTA
>Ga0114969_10000326_pt1 | contig 40364 bp, 31 predicted proteins | sample M_130807_MF_Meta_FD_87316 | JGI IMG/M metagenome (GOLD analysis project Ga0114969, IMG submission 87316) | Freshwater microbial communities from Lake Montjoie, Canada to study carbon cycling - M_130807_MF_MetaG | ecosystem: Environmental > Aquatic > Freshwater > Lake | place: Lake Montjoie...
ATCGCTTCAATGGTTACAATAATTGTAGAAGATCCAAAAATCTTCACTGCATCTTCAATGAATTGAGGGTTTTGTATGGCGGCTGTATTTATGCTTACCCTGTCGGCACCTACTCGTAAGGCTTCTGTAATGTCTTTAATGGTTCTAATTCCGCCTCCAACAACCAATGGGATGTGAATGTGTTTAGCTACTTTTTTGATGATCTCATGCAACGAATTCCGGCCATATAGGGATGCGACGGTGTCAATAAACATTAGTTCGTCTGCACCTTGTTCGTAGTAATATTCGGCAAATTTTTCCGGCTTCCCAATGGTTCGTAGTCCCTCCAAATGTATGCCTTTTACTAAATTTGGTCCTTTTATGTCAAGTCGAGGAATGATTCTTTTGCACTCCATAGTTTTTTAAACGAAGTTACATTTTTTTGCGCCCTAATAAGGAAAAATCAATTGCTTTTTTTAGTAACTTCACCAAGATTTTTTTATAGATAAATTGCAAATTGAAATACATGTTAAATTCTCGTGAAATTAAATACGGACTTCCTTCCGAAGTAAGATTTTGTAAAAGATGTGTTATGTCTAATCAGCGACCATCGTCGGTTCCCGAGTTTAAAAATGTGATTTCAGCGAAAAAACCAACTTTGCATATTGCTGAAGACGGGATTTGCGATGCCTGCAGAACAGCTGAAACAAAAGATCAAATCGATTGGGAAAAGAGGGAAGAAGAGTTGATTCAATTGCTCGATAAGAACAGAAGCAAAGATGGTTCGTATGACTGCTTAGTGCCGGGCAGTGGAGGGAAGGACAGTGCTATGCAAGCTCATATTTTAAAGTACAAGTATGGAATGAATCCCTTGACTTGTACATGGCCTCCGATTATGTATACGGATTATGGCTACAAGAATTGGAAGAGCTGGATTGACAGTGGTTTTGACAATATAACCTACACGCCAAATGGAAAGGTCATGAAGTTGTTGACGAAGTTGTCCATTGAAAATTTACTGCATCCTTTCCAGACTTTTATTTTAGGACAAAAAAATCTAGCGCCAAAGATTGCGTCACGATATGGAATAAGTCTTGTTTTTTATGGCGAGAATGAAGCGGAATACGGTAATCCTATAGCGGATAATAGTACTTCATTGCGTGATAAATCTTTCTTTAGTTATAAAAACATCAATGAGATCTATTTGGGAGGTGTGTCTGTTGCTGAATTGAAAGAAAAGTATGGATTATCGTACGGAGATGTAAGTCCTTTTTTGCCAGCGACTGAGGCTGAAATTTTGGGTACCAATATTGACGTTCGATATTTGGGATACTATATGAAATGGAATCCGCAAGAAGTATACTATTATGCTGTTGAGAATACGGGGTTTAAAGCCAGGCCTTTTAGAACACAAGGAACGTACAGTAAATACAGTGGTATTGATGATAAGATTGATGATCTTCACTTTTACACAACCTATGTGAAGTTCGGATTAGGTAGGGCCACATATGATGCCTCACAAGAAATCAGAAATAAGCATATTACTCGAGAAGAAGCTGTTGCGCTTGTAGAGCGGTTTGATGGAGAGTTTCCGGATAGATATTTCAATGAGATTATGGATTACTTAGAGATTCAACCGGATCATTTTCATACTTTGTGTGATAAATTTCGATCGCCTCATTTATGGGGTAAAACGGCTGATGGCAAATCGAAGTTATATCATACTGTTGGAGGCAAGGGACTTGAAGATTAACTGAATGGTAAGGTGCAATGATCTTGTTGAAGAATTGGAATTGAAATGTAAAGTTGATTCCATTAGGTACCAATCAATACAATTGTGGCCGTTAATTAGAACCATGTTGTTTTATAAAGGTAGTTTTGAGACGGGAAATTCAGAGAACAATCGAGTCATTATTAGTCGTAAAAGTTTTAAGTCGCGAATTGGTGATGTAATTTGGGCGCTCAACAATTATATAGAACAAGTGAAATTGTTTTACGTTTTAAGACGCAAAGAAAATCAAATTGCATTAAATGATCCCACAGGAAATGAATCTGATGGATCGGCGTATTTTCTTTTTTTTTATTTGCAGACACATCGACGTCAATTGATCGATGGTCAATTTTCAAATATTTTTCTTGATCCACTTAAGGAGGTAGTTCAGCAAAAGAGGAGCGCAATTTCTTTGGAATTGGGAGGGGATTTGGATCACTTTAATTGCCCTCGATATGGGAAAAGTAGTTTGGTGGGTAGTGCGTTTCAGAAAGCGGAAATACGCATTGCTAGAAAAAGAGTCTGGAATAATTTCCTCTCGGTTTTTGTGTTGCAAAAAAAAGCAGAGGTAGAGGGTTTTGATCACTTTAAAGCGCTGTTGCCTGAGCATTTGCAAAGTGGGCTTTTTTTTGATTCAACTGCTCTTGTTAATGAGGCTGAAAAAGTGTTTGAATATCAAAAAGTGTTTGAACGATTTCTAAAGAGATACAAAACAAAGGTTGCTGTTCAAGCCTGTTTTTATCATCAATATGGAATGGCTTTAAATTTGGCTTGTGCAAAATTGAATATCAACAGTGTAGATGTTCAGCATGGTGTATTGGAGCCATTGGCTTATGGTGGTTATCACGAAAAAACAGAGCGTAAATTCGCTATGCTTCCAAAGTATTTTTGGCTTTGGGAAAAGGATTCTTGTGAAGTTATATTTAGGTCAACAAGGGATAGGACTAGGGCTCTATTAGGGGGGAATATATGGATGAATAGAACTATTTCGTCCGACGATTCCAGCTTGCCGGAAGCAAAAGAATTAGTAGAGTTAAAGTCAAGTTATTTAAAAACAGTGTTGGTTTCGATGCAAACGATACCTGGTTCTGTAATTCCCGATTTTGTTTTCGATGAAGTAGCCGCAGACACAAAGGTTTTATGGCTGTTTAGAATACATCCAAGATCTTCTAACCAGGACGTTGATGAAATGAAGGTTTTGTTTACTTCCAGAGGCATTGAGAATATTGAAATGCGGCTTGCTACAATGCTGCCATTGTTTTATCTCGTAAGACAGATGGATGTTCATGTAACAATGTTTTCTGCGGTTGTTTTTGACGCGGCTATAATTAATAAGCCAACAATTTTCGTTGATCCCTATGCTTTTGAATTGTATTCAACTGTTTATTCCATATTATGGAATTCGGGGATCGTTAGTTTAGCCTTAGATGCTAAAACATTTAGTGATGCGTTGCAGAAGTGCTTTTTGAACTCTGAAAATTATGATTTGCACGGCTACTTTGGAAATCATAATTATAAAGAAAGTATTAGGAAAATAGAACAATAGCTGCTTCTGCGATAATTCCAAAAAGCCCATGCATTCTGTACGGAATCCTTAAAATTAGCGTCGATTTTTCGAATTTCCACCTTGTCTCCCCCATGAAAATTCATGCCGAAGTTCCGAGGAAGTTGCTGTTAGTGGTTAAAAGTAGGAGCGTGAAAACTTACTGTAATTCCCAAATAATTGCAGGAGCAACTATTGCCTCGCTTCTATATAGTTGTTTAACACTCTTGAGAGTAATAGAATCAATGATTTCAAAGCTTAAAATATTGTTGTGTTCTTGAATTAGCGGATTGAATCTATTACACATATATACATCGATGCGGTATTTCCCTGGTTTAAACAAATGAGATGGGAAATCGAAATTAAATCCATGATCACCCACGCCCAAATTACCACTCATGTAGCCTTCTGAAAAATCTTCGTCGGTGGTTACAAACAAGGTTATTTCGTCATGATTGACAACGCGGAAATTGATGTAATAGTTGGGTTGCTCGTGTGTGATGCGCATTTTTAATTCAACATGAATTTTTTCTGTTGATTCAAAATAGGTGGCTATTTCGCGATTGCTGTTTTTAATCGACAATTCCAGTAATTGGAAAGGGAGTTCGTTTTTTGGAGTCAGTTGAATGTGTCCCAAATCGCCTTCCCTTGTCTCGTTATTGTTTTTGTAGACGTCAATGATTTCGTCCACTGTGCCGTCGGCAATTTTTTCTCCTTTTCTAAGTAAAATAGCGCGGTTGCACAACTGTTTAATTGCCGCCATATTGTGGCTCACAAACAGAATGGTTTTTCCCCCTTGGGCAACATCCTGCATTTTGCCTATGCATTTGTTTTGAAATTCGTAGTCGCCCACAGCCAGCACTTCGTCAATGATCAAAATTTCCGGGTCGAGATGCGCCGCTACAGAAAAGGCAAGGCGAACTCTCATTCCGCTGGAATAGCGTTTAACAGGAGTATCAATGAATTTCCGCACACCAGAAAACTCAATAATTTCCTCCATCTTTTGATTGATCTCTTTTCGAGTCATTCCTAAGATGGTGCCATTCAAAAAAATGTTTTCTCTACCAGTTAAATCCGGATGAAATCCAGTTCCAACTTCTAATAAACTAGCGACTCTTCCGTTGATTGTAACCTCGCCATTTGTGGGTTCCGTGATTCTTGACAGAACTTTGAGTAAAGTGCTTTTTCCAGCTCCGTTCATTCCAATGATGCCGAGTGCCTCTCCTTTCTTTACTTCAAAATCAATGTCTTTCAATGCCCAAAACACATCGTCATCTTCGTCATTAAAGGAACTTAGGTTTTTTAGTTTCTTAAAGCTTTTAAATGGCGATTTTAAAAAGGCCGCCAATGAAGAGGCGAGACTGTCGTGCATCTCTTCTTTTAAGCCGATGCGGTAACGCTTCGATAAACCCTCTACTTTTATGACTGTTTCGTTTTTCATTTTAGGCTACATCAGCAAATATACTTTCCTTACTTCTGAAAAAATAAATACCTGAAACAAGTATAAGCAATGACATAATTGTTCCGTTCAAGATAAGGTCCCATGGCATATTTGGGTAAGCTTTACCACCGATTAATGCAGCCCTGAAACCTTCTATGACTCCAGCCAAAGGAAAAAAGCTGTATATTTTTTCGAAGGAATTGGCAATGCCGTCAATGCCGCTCCACGATTCAATCCCCTGAGTGATGCCCTTTATTCTAGAGAAAGGCCAAACGATAGGCGCCATGTACATCATGAATTGAGCTAGAAAAGTAACAATTTGATTTAAATCTCTATACTGAATGGCTAATGCTGAAAACCAAAGAGAAATACCAAATGAAAACATAATAAGAATCAATATCAGTAGGGGAAGGAAAAGTATATTTCCATTGATTTCAACGCTTCCGGGTTGTGTTTGGTAGTAGTAAAACAACATAAAACCCAAAACTACCAATGCAATTCCAAAATCTACCAACTTCGCAATAATGGGCACAAGAGGAATGATCAATCTAGGGAAGTATACCTTGGTAATGAATGATTCATTGCTGATTAAGCTAGAAGTAGAGGCTGTCAGGGCAGAAGAAAAGTAAGTGAATGGAACTAGCGCCACAAAGTTAAAGACCATGTATGGCACAGAATCATCGTCCATTTGTACCTTAGCAATATAGGTGAACAAAAACGTGAAAATGATCATTTGTACCATAGGTTTGATTACCGCCCAACCAAAGCCAATTACACTTTGTTTGTAAACAACCTGCACATCTCTTTTAATTAATGTGAAAAGTAAATCTCTGAATTTGAATAATTCTAAGAAATCTTGTTTGCTAAAAAGTTGCCAGGAAAGTCGTTTTTTTATTTTTAGTTCACTCATTTTGGCTGCAACTATCTTAACGTAATGGCTTCTGTTTTGTCAACAAAAACGGTTTTATATACTGACTCTATCCCCGCAGAAAGTGTTGTTTTTGGATACCAACCCATGCTGTTTAAAAAGCTGCTGTCCATTAACTTTTTCATTGTTCCATCTGGTTTTGATGTATTGAAAACGATTTCTCCTTGATAGCCAGAGGTCTTTTTAACCATTTCGGCTAGTTCTCCAATGCTTACGTCTGAGCCAAAGCCAACGTTGACAATTTGCAAATCGCTGTAATTTTGCATCAAAAATAAACAGGCGTCCGCCAAGTCATCCACATGTAGGAATTCTCGACGAGGCTGACCAGTGCCCCACACTTCCACCTGTGGTATTTGGTTTTCCTTTGCTTCGTAAAATTTTCTAAGAATAGCAGGAAGAACGTGGGAATTGTTGAGGTCGTAGTTGTCGTTGGGGCCGTATAAATTTGTAGGCATCGCAGAAATGAAATTGCAGCCGTATTGTCTTTTGTAATTCTCACACATTTTCAAACCTGCAATCTTAGCAATCGCATAAGGTTCGTTGGTTTCTTCTAAAACACTTGTCAGTAGGTAATCTTCTTTAATAGGTTGCGGTGCGTTTTTGGGGTAAATGCAAGAGGAGCCTAAAAACAATAGTTTTTTGACGCTGTTCAAATGTGATTGGTGAATCACATTGCATTCCATCATCAGGTTTTGATAGATGAAATCAGCTCTGAACACGTTGTTTGCATGTATTCCACCAACTTTTGCTGCAGCCAAAAATACGAATTCAGGTTTTTCAGTACTGAAAAAATCTGCGACTGCTTGTTGATTTGTCAAATCAAGTTCAGAAGAAGTACGTGTAATGATATTGTTGAATCCTTCGCTATTGAGCTTTCTCACTAACGCTGATCCAACCATTCCACGATGGCCGGCAACATATATTTTACTGTGCTTGTCCATGATTATTCGCTCCAGTTTTTGATCGTATGTCCAGCGTCTTTCAATACTTTATCTCTTGCAAACAGAGCGATGTCAGAAGCTACCATTTCCTTAACCAATTGGGCGAGATTACGTTTGGGAGACCAACCTAGTTTTTTCTTTGCCTTTGAAGGGTCTCCAATCAAAAGTTCTACTTCAGTAGGGCGGAAATATCTTGGGTCGATGCTAATTACTTCTTGACCCACTTGAATTGCAGGATAATCAATGTTGGCAGATACGACTACTCCTTTTTCATCAATGCCGCTGCCTGTAAATTCAAGTTCAATGCCGATTTCACTAAATGCCATTCTAATAAAGTCGCGAATGGTAGTTGTAACGCCAGTTGCAATGACGAAATCCTCAGCGGTTTCTTGTTGTAACATTAGCCACATGGCTTCAATATAGTCTTGCGCATGTCCCCAATCTCTTTTTGCATCAATGTTGCCAAGAAACATTTTTTGCTGCAAACCAAAAGCAATTCGAGCAACTGCACGTGTGATTTTTCTAGTTACAAAAGTTTCTCCTCTAAGGGGAGATTCATGGTTAAATAGGATGCCATTGCAAGCATACATATTGTAGGCTTCTCTATAGTTCACTGTGATCCAGTAGCCATATAATTTTGCGACTGCATATGGAGATCGAGGGTAAAAAGGAGTTGTTTCCTTTTGAGGCACTTCTTGCACTAAGCCATACAATTCAGAGGTTGATGCTTGGTAAAACTTGGTTTTTTTCTCCAAGCCTAAAATTCTGATGGCTTCCAAAATCCGCATTGTTCCCAATCCATCTACATTTGCTGAATATTCAGGCTCTTCAAAACTCACGTGCACATGAGACATCGCGCCTAAGTTGTATATTTCATCAGGTTGCACCAACTGTATAATACGAATAATGTTGGTTGAGTCGGTCAAATCACCATAGTGGTTGATGAGTTGAACGTTTTTCTCATGTAAATCCTTATACAAGTGATCGATGCGCTGGGTATTGAACAGCGATGAACGGCGCTTAATGCCGTGCACCTCATAGCCTTTATTTAATAAAAACTCAGCCAAATAGGCTCCGTCTTGACCCGTGATTCCTGTAATTAAAGCTTTTTTCATTGTCGCTGTAGAATTTGTTGCGAAGTTAGTTTTTTTATTAATATTCTCAATGATTTATTGTGCTAAAAGTCGTGTGACAATCCGCAAAAGTTTTAGTGACCAAGTACTTGTTGGGTTTAATTGGTAAAAACAAAAAACCCCTCGATAAAATCGAAGGGTTTTTTTAATAGTTGCATTATATTATGCGCCTGCGGTAACAGGAGCTCTTCTTTCTTTGATTCTTGCTTTTTTACCAGTAAGGTCTCTTAAGTAGAACAATCTTGCTCTTCTTACTTTACCGCGTTTGTTCATTTCTATTTTTTCAATAGAAGGGGAGTAAACCGGGAAAATTCTTTCTACACCAATTCCTCCAGAAACTTTTCTGATGGTAAATGTTTCAGTGATTCCTGATCCTCTTCTTTGAATAACAACGCCTTGAAAAAATTGCGTTCTTGTTTTATTGCCTTCTATAATTTTGTAGTACACAGTTATAGAATCACCAGCAGAAAAATCAGACCATTTAGTCTCCGGTGTAAATTCTTTTGTAATCTCTTTTATGATGTCCATCGTTATAAAATTTATGTCCCTAAAAAATAGGGAGTGCAATATTAAGCAAAAAAAATTAAAACACAAGAAGGAATATTTTGATTTTCACTATAGAAAGTGAATAAAATAGTTTTTTTTTCTTCAAAGCGCTGAAATATGGGTTATTTATGCATATATAAAAGAGGCATAACCAAATTTGATAGCCTTCGTAAAACGGCTACTTAGTGAAATAATGCTAATATTAATATGGAGGTCAAAAAGTCAAAATTACTACGTGATTGAAAGTAGAATGTTTTAAATATAAGGCATTAATTCTTTTGCTGGGCTTGTTTTTAGCTATGCCTGTGGCAACGCGTGCACAAACGAGTGATAGTAAATTGACTGCTTCACAATTGAAGCAGAAGTACAAGGATGAAGCAAAAGCCAAGCAAAAGCAAAGGGAGAAAGACAATAAAGATTATGAAAAGCAGCTGCGGGAAAGAAAAAAATTGACTGAAGCACGGCAAAAACAACTGAAGTTAGAGGCGAAATTAGCAGAAGAAACAAGTAGGAAAGAACGGGAGCAAGCTTTAAAAAAGTTGCAGGAGCAAACCAAGTCTGATCGTGCAGAGGAATTGCGCAAGGCGAAATTGTCAACTGAACAAGAAAAGCGCAAGGCAGAAGATGTTCGATTGGATCTGCTTCAGCAGCAGAAGCATGCTAAATTGCTAGAGGCCGAAAACCTAAAACAACAAAAGATTAAAGACCTTCAGGAGCAAAATGCGCAACGTGAGCAATTAAAACAAGAAAAAGCCAACAATGACAAGCGTAAACTTCAGTTGGAAGAAGAGAAATTAAAGAAAAGACAGCAGGAAATGGAGGCGGCTGCGTCTAGAGAAGCTGAGAAAAACAAGAAGTTTAGTGATAGTAAAAAGTCCCATCAACAAGCAATCGACGAAGCTATAAAGACAAAAGCCGCTGAAGAAGCAAAGCTAATGGCAGAGCAGAAGGCAGAGGCTGACAAAAAAAAGATACATTCTAGTTTGGCCAAAGAGCAAGAAAAAGCCAAAATTAGAATGGAGCAAACTGAAGTAAATCAGAAAATTCTGGAATACAAGGAAAAGGAAAGAAAAGCGCAGGAGGATATTTTAAAGTTTAAATTGGAAGCAAAGCAACGCAGAGAGAAAGAGGAAGCAGAATATAAGGCAAAGCAAGCTGAAATGGAGGCAGAGCTTGCTCGAAAGCGAGAGATTGAAGCATTTAAGGCGAAAAATAAAATCAAAGAAAGTGAGTTATCGAAAAAATTTGATGAACAAAAGAATGTCATCGCAGAGCAAGAAACTATAGAACAACTCAAAAGAGCAAAGGAGCAAAGAGATAAGGACGAACTTGCTCAAGCTGAAAAAGCGGCTTTCGAAAAAAAATTGGCCGAAGTGAAAGAAAGCGGAAATATGGAGTTGCAGAAAGCGATGGAGGCATCATCTCGCGCAGAATCTAAGCTAAAAGCCGAGCGTGATAGAGACGAAGCCCTTGTCAGAAAAATTGAAGACAAGCGCAAGCAGTCAATGCTCAAGGTAGACGAAGCTAAAAGGCGCAAAACTGAAAAGGCCTTGGAGCGAGAAGGTGCAGGTGAAGAGAAAGAAGAGAAAAAATTGGAACAAGAAGAAATTAGAGACAAGAAAAAGGCGGACTTTGAAAAAAGAAAATTAGAAATTCAGGCTGAACGCAACAAAGAATTGGAAGATAGAAAAAAGGCTAAGGAGGCCGATAAAGTGCAGAATGCACTGGCTTCCGCAGAGAGATCCGAACAAATAAAGAAGGAAACTGCCGATTTGTTGAAGTTGGAAGAAGAGGCCAAAAGTTTAAAAATACAGGCAGAGCAGACGCGCAAAGAGGAATTAAAGAAAAGAAAACTGTTGAAGCAAAAAGCAGCAGAAGACGCAGCCCAAAAGAAGATTGATGAAAAGGAGCAAATGATTAAAGAAGAAATCACATCGGGTAAAAAGACAGCGGAGCAATCTTTTAAATCGCGGAAGGATGAGGAAAAAAAGAATGCAGCAAGCGAAAAGCAGAAGGATGGTTTAAAAGAAAGTCAAGAAGATTTGAAGTTGCGTCGACAAATCGAAAAACGAATGGACGATGAAAAAAAGGCTCAAGCAAAGCAGAAAGAAAAAGAGATGATGGAGGCCAAATATGCTGAAAAGAAGAAGAAGCTGAGAGAAAACATAGAAAAAATTAAGGTTGACAATGACAAGGAGTCTAAAATAGAGGGGGGGAGAACAAAGACAGAGGAAGAACGACTGACTAAAGCGCAAAATATTCAGGCGGCTAAAGACAAAGAACTTAGGGATCGAAAAGCAATACAGGATCAAAAGAAACAGGAGAAACAAGTTGTTTTGCAAAAAATGAAGGATGAAGCTGCAAGGCTAGCAGAAGTGAAAAATGTAGCAAAGCAAGAGCGTTTGCTTCTGCAAGCAAAAGCGCGAGAAGTAAAAGCTGTACAGGAGAAAGGAAAGGCACAGCAATTTGAAAATCAAGAAAAGGCAAAAACTGAAAAGTTGGAGGCGGACATTGCCAAGAAGGGCGAAAAGGCCATGACGCCGCAAGAACAAATCATTAAGGACAAAATCAATGCCCAAGCAAAAGAAAATGTTGCAAAAGCGAGCAAAGAACAGTTGCGCCAAAAGAAAATTGCTGCAAAACTTGAGGCTTTAAAATTAAAGGAGCAACAATCTACCGATAAAGTGAAAAAGAAAATTGATTTGGATGCAGCGGCTCTCGCAAATACAAAAACACTGAATTTTGAGGAGCAGGTGGTGAAAGATTACTACGATGGCAAGAAAATAGGTTTTTGGAGAAAGGCTGAAAAGGAAAAAATATTGGCTGACTATAGAAAGAAAATGGACAAAGAAATTCAGCACCAAAAAGATTCAATTGCACAAAGTTTAGAAAAACTAAAGAAAGATCAAGGTAAAGCGCAACAGGAGACGATGAGTTCAGCGAAGGAATTGAAGAACATAGCCTCGAAACTCAAGGAATTGGAAGAACAACTTTTGGTTGAAAGGGAGGCGAAATCATTGTTGGATAAAAATTTGACAAAACTAAAAGAGTCGGGTTTAAGCGGATCGAATATCACTTTAGAGCAAAATATTTTGCAGAAACAGGCTGAAGAAAAACAACGGGAAATTGAACGTGTCGAGGATGAGCTGAGTAGGCTAAGAGCGAAAGTGGCTGTGGTTAAGCGGAAAAATAAGGAACAAAGCAAGGAGCTGAAGGGCAAGAAGGATGAGTTGCTCAAGAAAAGTAAAAGTGAACTACAGGCGTTAGAAGAGAAAGCCGCAATGAACAAGATTGAACTTCCGTCGGAAAGAAAACTTCGACTTAAAAAAGAGAAATTGGAGCAGCAACGGTTGCGCAATACTTACAAAGCTCAGTTAACGGCGCAAAAACAAAAGTTGAAGCAGGAATCGGATGAAGCAGCGAAGGAAGTCGTTTTAGATCAGTTGAAAGACAACAAGTCCGACAAACTGAAAAAGGCGGAGGAAGAGTTGCGTAAAACAAAAGCAGAGGTCGAGCGCGATAGTTTGGCTAGATTGAAGTTTAAAACAGATTTACTTCGTGATAGTTTGTTGTTTTCCAGTAAGATAGAGCAGCAGTTAGTGGAGAGTGAGAAAAAAGTTGAACGTGAGCGTAAAATAGCGGAATTGCGCCAGCAGCAGTTGGCGTTCGCAAAGGAAGTAGAAGAAAAGAAGTTGAAATTGCGCAGAGAGAAAGAGTTGCTTAAAGCCAAAAAGGAATCTGGTCCCAAGGAAGTGGTCAAAAAAGACAAGATTTCAGTGGTGAAGAGCGCGTCCAGTGACGCAGAGTTGCAAAAGCGCCAAAAAACCTTTGAAGCGCTGAAGGCAAAAGAATTAGAACACATCAAAGCACAGGAATCTCAACTGGCTTTGCTCCAGCAAGCAAAAGGAAAAAACAAGGAAAGTCAATTGACAAAGAAAGAATTGCGCACCAAGGAATTGAAGGATCGCATTTTACTGATGGAGCAAAAATTGAAAATGTCTTATGTGGAGAAGGAAGATTTTGAAAAAAAATCCGACGAACTTAAAGAGAAAGGAAATGTAGACGACGCAATTGAAGCATCAAAGGTGAAGCGGAAGATCGCAGAAAAGATTATTGAGATAGATCAACTTTCTATTCAACTAACGGAGTTGCGCGATGAATTGTCGAAGGAGGAGAAAGTGCCGGTTGCAGATGCTGCTAAGAAAGGACAAAACAAGGACTTGCTTTTTGATGCCCAAAGCCAAGAGGAATTAAAGCAGGCATTGTTTAATGCCAAAGCAAAAAAGGTAGCTGAAAAACAAAAGGCAGCTACAGATGAGAAAGTGAGATTCGATAAGTTGCGCAGCGCTAAGGAACGAGCTAATCAAGATGCTCTAGATCAACAAAAGGCACTTGCAGCGAAAGCAATTGAAATTGATTTAGAGCTTGCAAAGGAGAAGAAACAAATGGAGGACGAGCGGAAAGAATTATTAATAAAGGAAGAAAAAGAAGTGGCGCTGAAATTGGAACAAGACAAGTTGCGAGCATTAGAGGCAAAAACTGAGCAAGAAAAAGCGTTGTTATTGGCTAAAGCCAGGAAAGTGATTGATTTTAAAGAGTCGAAAAAGAAAGCGGAAATAGACGAAATGAAGCAGGTTGCGAGGGGGAAGGAAAGGGAGGTTGCAGCTCAGAAATACCGTCAAGAATTGGAAATAATGATGGCGGAAAAAGAACGTGCACTCCGCGATTCAATTCGTAATGCCTATCAGTTGGCCGATAAAACACATGCTAAAAACAAACTGGCCTATGACACCTTAGCTCAAAAGAAATTTCAAGAAAACAAGTTATTGCAAGATGAGTACACTCGATTGAAAGTGCAGAAGGAGCAACAGGTGGCCTTGCGCAAGGCTCAAATCGACAAGCAAAAAGCTGCGCAAGGAACAAAACAGGTTGTTCGTCAAGTAACATCAGATGAAGTTCAAAAAGTACTTGAAGCCAAACTTAAGTATGAGGCGGAGGCAAGAAATAACAAGAAGTTGGCTGCGCGCACAGCTGAGCTGCGCGACGCGGCTAGGAGAAAAGATGCGATGGAACAGCAAAAAATGAAAATATTTGAGAAAGAGAAAATACTGATGGCCAAGCAAAAGTCTCGTGAAGATTCCATACGCATTGCTAAAATTGCGATCGAAGACAAGCAAAAACCATTGAGTGATCAAATCGCAAAAAAGAGTTTACAACGCACCAATTTAGAGGAAGAGGTGTCACGCTTAAAAGAGCGCGAAATGATAATTTTACAGGGATATGTTCGCGAAAATGCGCTGGCGAAGCAGTTGAGCTATGAAACGAATAAAACGGTTGGAATTGAGAAAATAAAAAAATCAGCGCAAGTTTTACTGCAGGAGAAAAAAGCGATGGAGACAAAGTTGCAAGCAAAAGGAAATTATTTGCGCAGATTGGGCAAGCAAGAAGAGTTGAATAAAATTCGACAAGAGCTTAATATATTGCAGTTCCATCTTGAAAACATGAATGCGAAGGTAGACAGTGTCGCTTTGAATGGCACACTGGTGGTGCAGTGTCAAAATATTTCCGTGTCTATTGAAAAAATTAAGGCAGAGATGGTGCAGTTAGAAGATGATATTCGCCGCAAGGAAGTTGATTACAATAGTGAGTTGCAGTTGGCGAAGCAAGAAGAAGAAAAGCAGAAAAAAGCGGATGCCTTAAAGAAAAATCCTTCTTATTCAATGAAGGATTTAAATTTGAAGTTAGAAAACTATCGTAAGTTGATGAAGGATGCAACTACTGCTCAAGATAAAGAGAAGTATAAAAAACAAATTGCAGATTTGGAGCAATCTTATCCGCAAGGGGTATATGAGGAGTTGATCACCGAATCCAATAGAACGATCAAAAAAGTAGTGGTGAGTAAAAACGGAAAAGTTGTAATTTATAAGATGATTATTTATGGTTGGGGAGGCGCGTTTTACTTTAAAGATGAAGTAAATATTACCAAACAAGTATTCGATAATGAAACCTCGTATTAAATGAAGGCAGCAATACTAACCATTGGCGATGAATTGTTAATCGGACAAGTTTTAGATACCAATTCATCATGGATCGCCCAGCAATTGAATGTTTTGGGCATAAAAGTAGAAGAGAAAATAAGTATTGGCGATGACGCATCGGCAATCAAAGAAGTGCTAACTCGATTGTTAGCACGAATAGATTTCGTTTTTATCACGGGAGGTCTTGGGCCAACCAAAGATGATTTGACAAAACATACACTGACGGACTATTTCAATGATCACCTTGTTTTACATGAAGCGTCGCTTGAAAATGTGAAACGAATTTTTAAAGCATTTGGGCGCGAGATCAATGAAGTCAATCGGCAACAAGCATTTCAGCCGTCGCAGGCGCAAGTCTTTGTCAATCGCAATGGAACCGCTTCTGGAATGGGCTTTGAAAAGGGCGGTAAGTGGGTGTTTTCTATGCCGGGCGTCCCTTTCGAAATGAAGCCTATGTTGCTCGAGCAAATGTTGCCTTTTTTATCGCAAAGGTTTTCATTTCCTCAAATAATTCATAGAACAATATGTACACAAGGTATTGGTGAATCTTTTGTGGCTGAAAAAATCGCGGATATTGAAACAGCGCTGCCCTCCTATATCAAGCTTGCGTATTTGCCTTCTGTGGGTCAATTGAAATTGCGACTTTCAGGATATGGGCAGGCTTCTGAATTTGAAATTGAGAATTTTGTCAATTTGATTGTTGCGCGAATTCCCGAGTTTGTCTTTGCTCTTGAAGATCGAACGCTGTTGGAAGTTCTCGCAGACTTGCTCCGTGCGCGAGGAGAAACTGTCGCTACGGCAGAAAGCTGCACAGGCGGTTATATTGCACATTTGCTCACTTCTTTGCCTGGAAGTTCAGGCTACTATTTGGGCGGCGTTGTGGCGTATTCCAATGCCGTGAAGATAAAGAACTTGGGTGTTCAACAAAGAGATTTGGATGCGTTTGGAGCGGTTAGTCAACAGGTGGTAGAGCAAATGGCGCACGGAATTTTGCTTTCTACCGGAGCGGATTATGGTATTGCAACCTCTGGTATTGCTGGTCCTGACGGAGGTACGGATGCGAAACCAGTGGGAACTGTTTGGATTGCAGTTGCAGGAAAAGAGGGAATATTCTCAAAAGAGTTTAAATTTGGCGATAATCGAGAGCGAAATATAGTGCGCACTGCGCTCACTGCTTTGAGTATTTTGAGAAGAAAATTTTTAGTAAACCATAAAAAGTAGCAAAATGTTGGAGATTGTAATAGGTGTATTGACACTAACGTTCATGGAGATTGTTTTGGGAATAGACAATATCATTTTTATTGCTATTGTGGCGAATAAATTGCCAAAAAAAGAACAGCCTAAGGCGCGCCGAATAGGTTTGCTTTTTGCCTTATTTGCCCGTATTATTCTGCTGCTCGGTATTACAAAAATAATGGAGCTGAAAGAACCTCTGTTTTCAATTCCGCTTCCTTCGCACACTATCGATATGAGTTGGAAAGATGTGATTTTATTGGCAGGGGGTATCTTTTTGCTGGCAAAAAGTACTCTTGAAATTCACGAAAAGACTGCGGGTAAAGAGGCGCAAATGAAGGCGAAAGAGGGGAATACTTTAACGAAAATAATTATTCAAATTGTGCTAATCGACATTGTATTTTCATTTGACTCTATTCTTACTGCGGTTGCTTTAGTAAATAGCGTATGGATCATGATTGCAGCTGTGGTGATCTCTATGGCAATTATGATGTTTTTTTCTGGGCCAGTGGCCGACTTCATTAATAAGCAACCTACCTTGCAAATACTGGCTTTGTCTTTCTTAATCCTTATTGGTTTTATGTTGACTATTGAAGCATTTCACTATGAGGTGCCCAAGTCGTATCTTTATTGTGCTGTTGCGTTTTCATTGATTGTTGAAATGATCAATATGCGGGTTAGAAAAAATACTTAAAAATTATTCTTTAGCGCCAAACACCAATAGGGGTATTTCTGAGTGGTAAATCATTTTTTTTGTGATGCTAGGGATAAGTATTTGTGTGAAAAATGACCTGCTTTCTCTACTTAAAGCCAATAGTGTTGCTTTTGATTTCATGCAATATTTTTCAATTTCCGTAGCTATTTTATCTCCTTTAAGAATGTGGTAGGAAAGTGCTGCAATATTGTGTTTTCTTTCAATTTTCTCTTTTAGTGCGTTCATGCTTTCTTTCTCATATTCGTTTGAAAAGTCCTCATTGGCAATGTGAATAACTTCGATTTTTGCTTTTGTTTTTTCTGCCAGATCAATTAGCATTGATATTGCCTTGATGTCGTTTTCATGGTAATCCGTTGCGAATACAATGCGCTTTATTTTTCCAACTTGCGCTTTTTCAGGTACTACTAAAACTGATTTATGGCAGTCGTTTATAACACTCAAACTAATGCTTCCAAAAATACTTTTTTCCAATGCGCTATTACCTGTGGTGCCCATTACTACTATTTGCGGTGCTGATTTCTTTATTGCGGTCAATATGCTCTGTTTTGTCATTCCTTCTACAAAAACAGAGGTGACAGGACTTTTTAATCGCCTAGTGATTCTTTTTTTTTCTTGCTCCAGTTTTTTGAGCTCATGGTTTTTTAACTGGGAAATTTCACTTGTATCAATATAGGTGAGCATCGCTGGATCATAGATTAGTGGAGCATAAGCATGCATTAGCACTATTTTTGACTCGTACAATTCAGCCAAAGCAACCGCATAATCAGTTGCTTTTTTGCTTGCAATCGAGAAATCAGTCGGCACTAAAATTTTTTTCATCTTTGGAATTTTTGTTAAAGGACGAAATATCAATGTTAGCGGCTGTTGAGGGAAGTCAGATTGGACTATGATATTGGTCAAAATGGATAAATTTTGCAGATGGTTTTGAACTTTGAAAAAAATAGATGATCTTTGACCTCCTTAAAAAAATGAGTTATGTCTAGAGTTTGTCAGATAACAGGTAAAAGAGCGATATCAGGAAACAATGTTTCTCACGCCCACAACAAAACAAAAAGAAGATTTTATCCGAATCTTTTCGAAAAGAAATTCTTTGTAGAAGGTGAGCAAAAATGGGTGAAACTTAAGGTTTCTTCAGCTGGTTTGAAATTGATCAACAAAAAAGGCGTTGATGCTGTTTTGAAAGAAGCAGTTGCAAAAGGATTTCTTACTAAGTAATCGTTTTATAAATTATTGTGCATTGTCCCGCTGAACAGGTGGGACAATGCTTTTTTATTCCCTTCAATTGCGAACGATACTTTTTACCTTCGTTTTTCTTTTTTTTGCGCACTTCCATTCTTATACGCAATTCACTCATAACGATACTTTACGTGGTTTTTTGTCTGCTGAACGCAGTTGTTTTGATGTGCATTATTATCATTTGCGCATTAAAGTTGATACGGTTGCACGCGCTATTTCGGGCAGCAACGAAATTTTATTTAGCACGGTGTCGCAAACTGAACGAATTCAACTGGATTTGTTCGCCAATATGACCATTGATTCAATTGTTTTTCATAGGCTTCACTTGTCTTTTCAGCGCGACGGAAATACTGTTTTTGTTGACTTTCCGGGTTATTTGATGGAAAACACACAGCAGGCTATTACCGTGTTTTACCATGGTGTGCCCACAACGGCTAAAAACGCGCCTTGGGACGGCGGTTTTGTTTGGAAGAAAGATCTCAGTGGAAAGCCATGGATTGGGGTGGCGTGCGAAGGTGTTGGCGCCAGTTTGTGGTGGCCTAACAAAGATCATTTGTCAGATGAGCCTGATAGCATGCGTATTAGCTGCGAGGTTCCAAAGGGCTTGATCTGCGTGGCAAATGGGAATTTGGAACGTGAAGAAAAAGCTGCCGCGTCTTCTGTCTTTCATTGGATGGTGCATTATCCTATCAATAACTATAACGTTACTTTGAACATAGCGGATTATGCTCATTTTTCTGAATATTATTTTTCTGGAAAAGACAGTATGGCCTGCGACTACTATGTTTTGCCTCAACATCTTGAAAAAGCCAAAGAACATTTTAAACAAGTTAAGCCTATGTTGGCTATTTATGAGCAGCTGTTCGGACCTTATCCTTTTTGGAAAGATGGTTATGCTTTGGTAGAAACGCCATATTTGGGAATGGAACACCAAGGAGCCATATCTTATGGTAATAAATACATGAGAGGATATTTGGGGCAACAAATGGCGGATATTGATTTTGACTACATCATCGTGCACGAATCGGGGCACGAATACTGGGGCAATAACGTTAGTGTTAAGGACTACGCGGATCTTTGGATACATGAGGGTTTTTGCACTTATACAGAAGCACTATATGTTGAGCAACGCTATGGATATGCAACGGCGCTGCGTTATTTACAAGGGCAATTGTTGGGAATTGATAATGATAAGGCGATTATTGGGCCTTATAATGTCAATGCGGAGGGCAGTGGTGATCGTTACAACAAGGGGGCGTGGATGCTGCATACTATAAGAAATTTAGTCAACAACGACTCGCTGTGGTTTGCAACTTTAAAAGGTATTTGCCTCGATTTTAAATTTAAAACAGTTGATTCCAAAGAAATTGAAAACTACCTGTCGCAGCATTTGGGGGTAGATTTGAGTGCGGTTTTCAATCAGTACCTGCGTGAAAGAGATTTGCCGATATTGAAAGTTGTTGTAGATGAAAAATGTCGAAAAGTTTTGTTGACAGTTCGGTTGGAAAGTGCCATTACTGGTTTGTTTTTGCCAATAAAATACTCCGTTGACGGTGGAAAAAATTGGCTTTTGCTCTTTGATGGAACAGCAAACAAAAATATAACGCTCACTAAGAAGGAGTATCTATTATTGCGTTTTTCAACGCATTTACTTTTGTTTAAAGTAGAAACAGAAAAGGCGGCGAAGGCCTTAAAATAATATGAAAATTATTGAATTCTTTCCCCTATTTTTGACAACAGTATAATATTCAAAAATGACAAAAATGCGCAATCTGGTTTTAGGTGGTTCAGGAATGATAGGATCGCACTTATGTCAGTATTTACTGAGCAAAGGAGAGGAAGTAGTTAGCTTGGATTTGACCACAGGGTTTGATTTGCGCAAAGACGACTTGACGCCCTATAGAAACGTTGACTTTGTGTGGTTTTTAGCGTGGGAAGTTGGCGGGTCTAAATTTTTAACAGACCAGAATAATTTCATTTCTATCATTAAAAATAACACCCAGATTTGCGCCAATGTTTTTCAGTTTTTAGAAGACACGAAGATTCCTTTTTTATTCGCGAGCACTCAGCTTGCTGCGCCAGACAATGTATACGGAGTAACGAAGTTATTAGGTGAAAATTGGACTAAGGCATTGGGTGGTAAAATTGTGCGTTTTTGGAATGTTTACGGATGGGAAGATCCCGGCGAACGTTCGCATGTCATTACTGATATGGTGTTGAACGCACTGTCGAAAAAGCACATCCAATTGCTTACTACTGGTGAAGAAGAAAGGCAGTTTATCTTTGCTGAAGATTGCGTGCGCAACTTATACACTATAAAATCATTGACTGAAAATGAATTTGATTTGTCTGATGGGGCTTGGATTTCAATTAAAGCATTGGGCACATTAATCGCCAATAAGTTGGATGCTACAATTTCAGTTGGTTCAGTTAAGGGCTACAACAACCGCATGGATCCGAAACACAATGTGGATGCATTTCAATTTCAATACAACATTGACCTCGGTATCGATCAGGTCATTGCTGAAGGCAGAAAATACCTTTCTAAGTAGTGATTTTACTTGCTCAAAAGAAAATATTTATGGGAAAGAAAATATTGGTTTTGTTAAGCGCTGTGGTCTTTTTGTTTTCGTGTCAGCAAACAACTTCGTATCAAGTTGTTTTGTACAATAATGCCAGCAAAGAATTGAAAGTAAAAGTGTATGCTCCTTCAAGCCTACAAAAGGATTCATTTGTTGTGGCAGCGTTTGGACAAGTTGAGGTTTTGTATAAAAAGGAAAATGGATTGAATTCTACCTATGATTGCGCCTCCGCGCTCGATTCTGTATTTACATACGGTGACAGCCATAAAATGAAAGTGAAGTTGAATAGTTCGCATTGGAAATACGATAATAATTCGGCATACTTGCAAGAAGAACACCGCTGCACTTTATGGATAGGCAGCGGCGATACAATACAATAATTTCAAAAAACACAACAATGGGTCATTCTATTTTCAAAAGAAAATCACTAGATAAATTAATTGCTGAAGCAGACGATAGCGAAAAGGGTTTCAAAAGAACACTAAGTGCCGCAGGTTTAATTGCCTTGGGTATAGGCGCGGTGATTGGTGCCGGGCTGTTTGTGCGAACTGCAGCAGCTATTGCCAATAACGCAGGACCATCGGTGACTATTGGTTTTATTATCGCTGGAATTGGTTGTGCTTTGGCAGGTTTGTGTTATGCTGAATTTGCCTCAATGATTCCTATTTCTGGCAGCGCATATACTTACAGTTATGCCACGATGGGTGAATTGGTGGCTTGGATTATCGGGTGGGATTTGATTTTAGAATATGCTATTGGAGCTGCAACTGTTAGTATTGCTTGGAGTGAATATCTCAATACATTATTGGGCTATTTCACTGTGGGAGGCAAGCCACTGCACATACCTTATGCTTGGAGTCATTCGCCATTTGAAGTACTCACCAACAGTGCTGGTGTGGAAATAGCGCATGGCATCATGAATTTACCAGCCCTTTTCATAGTGTTTGTTATTACACTTTTGCTGATTCGCGGGATGAAAGAATCGGCTTTTGTCAACGGGCTTATTGTGATTACGAAGGTAACTATTGTAATTATGGTGATTATTTTGGGATGGTCATTTATCAATCCAGCCAATCATACTCCCTACATTCCTGAACCTTCTGTTTTCAGTGACGCACAAGGCGTATCGCATAATTTTGGTGGCATCATGGGTATTTTAGGAGCAGCAGGTGTGGTGTTTTTTGCCTTTGTGGGCTTTGATGCCGTATCGACTGCTGCACAAGAAGCGAAGAATCCAAAGCGCGATATGCCGATTGGAATACTGGGATCTTTGGCGATCTGTACGGTTTTGTATATATTATTTGCGCATGTTTTGTCGGGCTTGGCTTCTGTTGAAGATTTTAGAACAAGTGGTAAGGAGGCTTCGGTGGCTTTTGCCATACAAACCTATATGACAGGCTACGGTTGGCTAGGCAAATTAATTACAGTGGCTATTTTGGCGGGATTTTCTTCAGTAATTTTGGTGCTTTTAATGGGCCAGTCCAGAGTTTTCTATTCGATGAGTCGCGACGGGTTGGTTCCCAAAGTGTTTTCAGAAATACATCCTAAATTCAGAACACCGCACAAATCCAATTTGATCTTTTTTGTTTTTGTAGGATTGTTTGCAGCTTTTGTTCCCGGAGATGTTGTTGGTGATATGACGAGTATAGGGACGTTATTTGCATTTATTTTGGTGTGTGCTGGTGTTTGGATCATGCGTGTAAAGCGTCCTGACATTAAACGACAGTTCAAAACGCCTTTGGTTCCATTGGTTCCTATTTTAGGGATGGTGGTTTGTGGTGCGATGATATTTGGATTGGGTTGGACCAATTGGATTCGCCTTTTGATATGGATGGCCATTGGTATTGTGGTGTATTTTGCATACAGCAAAAAACACAGTAAACTCAATGACGATTCTGCTGAGGAGAAATAGGGCTTGCTTGCAAGTTCAATTATTTTTGTTATTTTGGTAAAATATTAATCAATTAAATGGTTAAAAAATTATCAATATGAATTTCTTCTCTTCCAATCTCAAAGTATTGCGCAAGCGCAAAAAGCATTCGCAAGAAGACATGGCTGAACAAATCGGCATCACCCGATCTAGTCAAAGTGCCTATGAAATAGGCAATGCGGAACCAAATTTTGATACTTTATTGAAGATGTCGAAGTTCTTCAATTTTCCTATTGATATTTTACTAAAAGAAGATTTATCAACCTATTCGGAATTGCGTTTACTGAACATTGAAAACGGCTACGAAATTGATATTACTGGCCGGCAGTTACGTGTGTTAACTTCTACTGTTGATGCAAACAATGAAGAAAATATTGAGTTGGTTTCGGTGAGCGCAAAGGCGGGTTATACTGCGGGTTATTCTGATCCTGAGTACATAAAAGTATTGCCAACTTTTCAATTGCCTTTTCTTTCCAAACAAAAAAAGTACAGAACTTTTCCTATTAACGGGGATTCCATGCCTCCCGTGTCGCATGGGTCATACGTCACAGGAGAATTTATTCAAAACTGGGAGTTTATTCAATCTGGGTACCCTTATGTTATCATTACAAAAGACGATGGCATAGTTTTTAAAGTAGCATACAATCACATCAAGGATAAAAAAACTTTGCTGCTTTGTTCAACCAATCCTGACTACCAGCCGTATGAGATATCAATAGCTGAAGTATTAGAAGTATGGAAGTTTACAAACTACATCAGTTCGCAATTACCAGAGCCGAATTTGTCGAGAGACAAACTCGCCGAAACGGTGCTGCAACTTCAAAAAGATATGGCTTATTTGAAAACCAAAGCGTGATCACTATGCACGCGTTAAGTCGTGCGGTTTGAAATTCCCAATCTCCATATTGCTTTTCATAATGGTAGGCTATTGCAGTGCCCAAAAGCACACCATTAGTGGATATGTTTACGATATGCGAACTAGGGAAAGCATTATCGGCGTTTCGGTTGCCGAAGTGCATAGCGGAAGTAATCTAGTAACCAATGCCTATGGTTTTTATTCACTAACGCTGAGCGGCGATAGCGCAATGCTGTTATACAGTTTTTCTGGTTTTGAAACAATGGTGCTGCCTTTGCGCCTTATAAAAGATACGGTGCTTTCGGTTTTTCTTACACCTTCTGTTGTTCAGCTGGAACAAATAAAAATCACGCGTTCAAAAAGAAATGAAGCAGAAAAGGCGACAGGTGCCACCACGAGTGAAATTAAAATTGATCCAAAGAACTTAATGTCAATTCCCTCTTTCGCTGGGGAAGCCGATCCGCTCAAAGTATTGCAGTTAATGCCAGGTGTGCAGCGCGGCCAAGAAGGTACAAACGGCATGTTTATTCGAGGTGGAACAATTGATCAAAATTTAATATTATTAGACGATGCGCCAGTATACAATGCTGGGCATCTACTTGGTTTTTTTTCAGTGTTTAATAACGATGCGTTGAAAGATGTGAAATTGATTAAAGGTGGATTTGATGCTGAATATGGAGGTCGCTTATCTTCTGTAGTCGATATAAGAATGGACGATGGAAATATGAAAAATCATCAAGTGGAGGGAAGCTTGGGAATGCTTTCAACGCGATTAACTGTTCAGGGTCCGATAAAAAAAGACACGATTTCGTATATGTTTGGGGCGCGACGCTCCTACATTGATCAATTGTCAAAATGGCTGGGTTTTCCTATTCCTTATTACTTCTATGACTTGAATGGTAAAATCAATTGGAAAGTAAATGCAAAAACAAGAATATATTTGAGCGCTTATCTTGGCAATGACATCCTCAACATAGATAAAAGTTTGCGGCAGCAATATGGAGATGTTTCCGGCTTTGGTTTTAATTTGCTTAACGCTACAGCTACTTTACGTATTAATCGCGAACACAACTCAAAATTATTCGCTAATTATTCGCTATTTCACACTCAATTTGGGTATGATGTGAATGGATCATTTTTAGGTAATTCTATTTTGGTGCGCTCGACCATTAGCGATTGGGCCATTAAAGCCGACTATTCGTACTACCATAGTTCTGCTCATCTGTTCAAGTTTGGATTCACGGCAGTGCAACATTTATTTATTCCCAATTTCATTAGCACTGCTGGTGAAATCACAGAGTTTATTAAGAGTCGAAATCCACCTCCCATTTTCATGACGGAATACGCATTGTACGTTTCAGATCAATACAAAGTCAATGCTAAATTGATGCTGAATTTTGGTGCGCGTTTGTCGGGTGCTCTTGTGCAAAACACATCTTATGTAGGTTTGGAGCCGAGATTTTCGGCCTCGTACGCTTTGAAGAAAAATTTATATTGGAAAAGTAGTTATTCACGTATGCGACAATACATGCATTTGGTGTCGAGCTCCACCGTTAGTTTGCCAACGGACTTGTGGTACCCAGTCACCAATGTAGTGAAGCCTTTGGTTTCTGATCAATTTGCGAGTGGCTTTGAATTAGCATTACCAAAAATAAGAAGCAAAGTAACTGTTGAAGGGTATTTTAAGGAAATGCGCAATCTAATCGAATTTAAAGAGGGCGCACAAATACTGTTGAATGATAATTTTGAAAAGGAGTTGTTGGTGGGGACGGGGCAAGCCTATGGAATGGAAATTCTTTTTCAGCGTTTTGCTGGAAAATGGTCGGGCTGGTTGGCCTATACGCTATCGTGGTCAACAAGACAGTTTGATGGATTGAATGGCAATAAAAGCTATTACGCTAAATTTGACCGACGTCACGATTTGTCAATTGTACTGAACTACAATGCAACGAAAAACTGGAAATTCTCAGCTGTGTGGGTATATATGACTGGTGCGCGTTTTACGCCACAGGTTGGCCAGTATTTGATGCCCAACGCCTCGCTAACAAGTGTTGATGTGTTGCCAATATATACGTCGCGAAATGCAGTGACCATGTCTCCAACTCACCGGCTTGATCTATGCGCTACTTGGTCTTCTGCTGTCGATAAAAAATTTCATTACGACTTTGTTTTTGGTGTATATAACGTGTACAACAGAGCGAGTCCATTTTTAGTGGAAATAGCACGATCCACAAATGGCTCAATGGTATACCAGCAGCCTGGGTTATTTGGAACGGTGCCCTATTTTTCTTTTAATTTTAAATTATGAAACCGCGCATCTCTTTATTTCATTTTTTGCTATTTTTTTTGGCGTTAGATTCTTGTCGCCCTGCTCCGCTTGATATTGACATACAGCCGAATCCTCCTGGCCTTGTGGTCGCTTCGCAAATCATTCCTTCTACTGCGATGGCTGTACTTTTAACGCGAAGTTTTTCTGCTTTGGAGAATGGTACTTTTGTTAAAGGCACGGGGGAAGTTGCTCCTGGTTTTTTGGAAAAATTAATCGTGAAAGGCGCGTTTGTTACTGTAAGTTATGTTGGTGTTACCGATACTTTGTTTCCGGTAGATACCATTCCAGGTTTATATGTGAGCGTTAACACCTTGCAAATCCCATATCAAACATACAGTCTTAAGGCATATGATCCACAATCAAATGAAAGTGTTGAGGCGCAAACACAAATGTTGCCTGCTGTGAAATTTGACAGTATTTATCCTACCGCGAAAAGTGATACAAGTGTTTCCTTGAAATTGAGATTTTACGATCCGCCAGGACACAACTGGTACCTGATGAATGTGTATCGCGCCAAAACTAAAATAGGGGCGGCAAATTTAGACATCAATTCGGTGCCTTTCACTGTTGGAAAAAATCAATTGTTAAAGTCGCAGTTGATTACCGATTATGTTTACAACACAGCTTTAATTGAAATCACTGCAATCATTAAGGGAATATTGCCAACTGATACAATTGGCGTCACATTTTCAAACATTACTGAAGGTCACTTTTTGTTTTTGAGTGCACAGAATAGTAGCGGGGATTTGTTTGGACAATTTTTTCATGAACCCGTAAATATCCCCACCAATGTTCAAAACGGATATGGCTATTTTAATGCATCTGATCCTGATGTGAAAGTGATTGACCTTAACCAATATTAGCTTTTCGCGGGGCTTTTGTGATTTTGAAATTTAACCCCAGCCTGGACAAGCCATTCTTTTGGGTTTTTTGTTTTGAATGCGACATTGAAAGGTGTAGCCAATAGCAATTTCATGAGAACCAACCGATGCAACGCTCAAATTGGATAGTGTTGCGTCGTAGCTATAGCCTACTCTGAAGTGTTTGGTTTGAATCGCTATGCTCGCAATGATAGCGTCACGTGTTCTATACCACAGCCCTCCTGTTAGCACGCCTTTCTTTACGAAAACGCCCAAGTTCAATTCTTTAAAATCTCGCTGTTGCTGGTAAATGATTTGTGGGGAGATGTATGAATTCAAATGTCTGGCCCCACGTCCACGTTCCAATGGTATATTTACGCCCATATGAGCAGTGTATTTTCTCGGCAAAAGAGCGCTTTTGCCGATGAGCGACTGCTCTGGCTCAAATAGATGGTGCGCTGAAAATCCTGCTTGCACGTACTTTCCGTATAAAATGGCTCCTGTAGAGAAATCAGCATAACTTTTGGTTGTTGTGGCAACTACTTCTCCAACGTTGTTGCTGATGCCTTTTACAGGATCAATCCTATCTCCAAAAATAAAATTCTGACCATTCACTGTTTTTTGTTCGACGTCGGCTTGCATAGCAAAACTGAACGAATAATCTCTATTGAGGTCTTTTATGTAAGAATAAATTACACCAACCCGATTGGTAATGAAGGTGCCTTGTCCTGCATTATCAGAACTGATGAGTATTCCCATTCCTCCGTTTAACGCTGAGGAATGCTGATCGTATGACGCACTGGTTGTTACAAATTGTCCGCTTAATTGTGGCCATTGGTCTCTAAAATTGAGATTTATTCTACCGCAGCCATTTGTGCCAGCAAATGCGGGATTTAGATAAAGCGGATTGGCATAGAATTGACTAAATTGAGGATCCTGTGCCTGGGTGGAGATGGCAGTCAATGCTAGCGCAAGCCACAGTAATAGCAGTTTTTCCATGGTGGTGAAAATTTAAGTTTAATTAGACCTATAGGAAGCTCGCCTTATTTTGCCCTTTTTATTACGTAGCGCATCGTCAATTGATGCGACGCGTAAAGTTGATTTGAACTACTGTAGTTAAATGGAATGGTTGATAATCCGTAACTGTAGGTCAGTCGCAAATTGTCGCCGGAATAACCCAAGCTAAACAGCATAGCGTCAGCAGTAGAGAAACTTGCGCCAGCGAGTACGTGCTTGTATTTTACAATGTTGCTCATCCAAAGTTTGTTGTACAAGGCCTGTTTTCTGTAGCTAATGCTAGGCGAGTAAACCCAGTCTGATTTAGCGTTTTTACGAATATCAGTCCCTAATTGGGCGGTCAATTTCAGAGGCACGTATATCTTTTGATCGAAGTGCTCATCGTTGTATGATGGATTGAACATGTTGTCGAAAGCCACACCTCCATAAACTCTTTTGCTATTGAATAAGATGCCAGCGCCAATTGTATTGATCATAATTTGACTTGATTCCGTATTTTCAGGAATAAATGCAGTAGAAGCAAAGAGTGTTCCGGTGCGCGGATCAAATGAATCGCCAGCCGACAATTGGTTCCAGTTAATTGTTCTGTTGTTGAGGTTGTATCTCACAGAAGGCTCAATGGACCATTTGCCTACTTTGATTTTCGGAGAATAAACGAAAGTAAAATTATTGGCATTCATTTGATTGTTGCCAATGATGTCATTGGAGTATAAAATGGCCACGCCACCCTTGAGTTTTTTCACATAAGTGTCTATTGAAACAGTGTTTGTGAGACATGAAGCAGATAGCACCTCTGGCCATTCGCTGCGCGCCAGATATTTGATGCGAATACCGTCTGTGTTGCCTGCAAAAGAAGGGTTCTCTTGGATTGGAGAAACTCCGCCATACAAAGCAAAAGGATCACCTAAATTCACTAATTCTAGTCCGCCTTTTTGATTCATTTCATTTGCCGCCACATCAGGTTGCAAAGCAATAAAACGATCGTCATCTGCTATAGTATTTTTGCCAACCGTATTGATGAAGCTAAAGAATACAGTATTTTCTGATGCGGCTGTTGCGTCATTTTGCAGTGTTGGTTGCGCGTCATCGTTTGATGCCTGCGCGTCAAAATTGCTTTGCTTTAACTTGTGATTGTGCACAGTAGTAGCTGTGTTCGCGACAGTATTTTTGCTGCGCTCGTATTGATCGTGTGTGTTGTTGTTGTTGTTGTTGTTGTTGTTGTTGTTGTTGTTGTTGTTGTTGTTGTTGTTGTTGTTGTTGTTTGAAATGAAGTTTGCGCCAGATTGGGCCGCTGCAGCATTTTTATCAACTATTGTCTTTATTGTCGAGTTCACTTCATTTTTTCTTGTTGTTCCATTGCCATTAACGACTTTCTGATCACTTGATCCTGGAGCTAATTTGAGGTATACGGCATAGCTGAAGAAAGACAATAAAATTAAAATTAATGAACTAGTGCTCCATTTCAACCAGGTAGCGGGAGCCGTTTCTTCTTTAGCCAAAAGGCTGTCAACATTTTTGAATTGCAAATTATCGTCTTGTACATAACTATTGCCCCACGCTTGAAAATCCTTCAAGTATGAAGGATTTGTGCTGACGAACTGATCCACCGCTGATCTTTCCTGCCCCGACAGGTTGCCTTCGAAATAGTCGAAGAAAACCTGATCCATATTGTTCTTGTCTATCATATTAAATTACTTATATCCTTAATCTGATCTTTCATTTTTTGTCTCGCCCTAAATAAATACACTTTTACCTGTGATTCATTGAGTTTAAGCATTTCACCAATTTCCTCGTAACTATAGCCCTCCATATCGCGCAAGAGTAAAATTGAGCGTTGTATTTCAGGAAGTGTTTTAAGGCACCTGTCAATTACCTCTTTAAGTTCAAAGTTGGTGCTGTTGCTATTTTCGGAAGGTTCTAAATAACTTGATCCTTCTATCGATTGCATTCTACTGTGCTTCTTAACAAAGTTAATCAGCGCGTTGTGTGCAGTAGTGAACAGCCATGACTTTGCTTTTTCAACTTCAACATTTTCCCGGTGTTGCCATAATTTCATGAACGCATCTTGCACAATGTCATTCGCATCATCTTCATCGCGAAGTGATTTGAATACATATCCGTAAAGCCTATGGCTTAAGGATAGCACAGCTTTATTATATTCCTGTGTTGTCAATGCTTTCCGTTATTACCCTTAGATTTTACAGCTTGAGGCTAGAACAATCTGTCAGGTATTATGTTACAATGTCTTTGAAAATAAACTATTTCCCTAGTAAAGTACGCTCAAATTAATGAATAAACAGAAAGCGTCAAAGCACAAAGTGAAGTGCTTTGTGCTTTGACGATCAAAATAATTTGTTTTTACTGAGCGACTGCAGACTTGCGAGACAGTGCGGAGGTACAGAACCAGCCGATAGGACTAATGCCGTCGCCGCTGGTTTTACTGATGTTGGTGCTAACGTTGGCTGGTGGTGTAGCAAACAATCCTCCATTGGTCATTTGCGTTTGCGCCTCCCCAAAAAACTGCCAGGTATCAGCGGTGATCGACAAAACTTCTACTTTAACAGTTTGTCCAAGGAGGTAAGGGTTTGATCTTTTGTTGATGCCTGCGCGCACCGGAACTATGAACTGAAATCCATCGGCGCCAGGTGCAAATATGGCTCCATTTATTGAAACAAGCAGTGAGGAAGGGTCGGAGAATAAAGTGTCGTTTCTATAATATTTGATCCAGTAATAGTCGTCTTGTTTCAAAAAGTCAGTTGCGAAAAACTGAGCGACATACACGTTTTGTTTTCCCGATACATCTATGTTGGGCGTGAACGTCAAACTATCTACAGGTGGTACAGGGTTCACTTTAGACGACGAAGTGTAATTGGAGCCCAAATAAGAGATATTTAAAGTGTAGCTCAAGCCTGTTTTGCAAAGTGTGTCAGTAGGGTTTCCTGGCCAAGTGTAGGCGCCAATATTGTTATTGTCTACAAAAGAAAAAGTATCGCCTTGTGATGAAATGACTTTTAGCACAGCGCCAATGGCGGGCGGAGGAGTGGTGTTGTCGAAGTAGGGTTGTGTCACTGAAAGATGAATGGTTTGGGGGCCACCTTCATTGGTTAAGAAACCGTCAACAACCAATTGTTTTTTTCCTTCTGAGAGATCAACAGAAATTACTTTTTCGCAAGAAGCGAAAAAAAGCAATGTCGCGGAAATGTATAGTGCTATTTTCATAAACTAAAAGTTGAAGTTGTAAGACACTGATGGTATAGCTGTGCCAATAATGGTGTATCGGATTGCTTGTGTTTTTGTGGCGTCGATAGGATCGGCTTGAAAGTAAATGGTAAAAGCATTTTCACGCGCATAGACATTGTATACAGAGAACACCCATTCCCCATAAAACTTTCTGTTTTCTTTCACTTTTGGTTTTAAAGTAACCGAAAGGTCGAGGCGATGATAAGGAGTTACTCTGAAGTTATTTCGGGCGTCATTTTCGGTGTTTGGAATGATGTAGTCCTGCACAACGTATCTGCTGTTGGGAAAGGTTGATGGCACTCCTGTTGAATAAACAAAATTGGCAGCCACGTCGATTCTCTTTGTTAGGGCGTATGCTAAAATTAAATTGAAGTTATGCGTTTTGTCGTAGCGCGTAGGATACCAGTTGCTTTGGTTAATACTTTCCACTTTTCTTTCAGAGCGCGACAGGGTATAGCTGGCCCAGCCGGTGAAGCGTCCTTCACTTTTTTTAGCGTACAATTCTAAACCATAGGATCGGCCATTGCCACCAAGTAAATCGCCTTCAAATTTTTCATTGAGTAGCAAAGAGGCATTTTTGATGTAATCCAATTGGTTTTGCATCCATTTGTAATACACTTCAGCAGACACTTCAATTACATGTTTTTCGCCGAAATTTCTAAAATAGCCCATTGCGGCTTGGTCGGCAAGTTGCGGTTTAATGTTGTTGGTGCTGATGGTCCACATGTCGAGTGGTGTTGATGCAGCTGTGTTTGAAAGCAAATGAATGTACTGTGCCATTCTATTGTAACTAGCTTTGATAGAGCTTTTGTCATTGATGTCATATTTTACTGACAAGCGTGGTTCTGGGTTAAAATACGAAGTGATTAGGTCACCATTTTCATGGTCGGTAGTGCCTTCCAATGGCTTGGCGATTCCGGCTGTAGTGTCACCATAGTTGTAGCTTTTGCCTGGGCCCAAAAACAAGTACCCTGAATAGCGTAAGCCATAATTGACAATCAATTTTGTGCCGATTTTTTGCTCGTTCTCTAAGTATAAGCCAGACTCTAAGGCATATTTGTCAGCAAGAGTGATAGTGCTGCTTTGCCCCGACGATGAAAAAGTTGCTGTTCCCGGTTTAATGTTGTGCAGTGTACTTTGTAAGCCGAATTTTAAAGTGTTTTTAGTGTTGAGATAGTAGGTTACTTCAGGTTTTACAGCGTAGTTGATGATGTTGGAGTTCCAGTGAAAGCCATTAGCGTCAGTGGCTCCCGCGTCTAATCGGTAGTCGTAATTGCTGTAATAGGTGGTCATGTTCATGAACATTTTTTCATTGAACAAGTGATTCCATCGCAATGTTGTCGTTGCATTTCCCCAATTGAATCCAAAGGCAGCAGTTCCAAATACATCGCGGCCCATGTAGGCTGATAGGTATATTTTGTTTTTCTCGTTGATTTCCCAATTCGCTTTTGCGGTGAGGTCGTAAAAATAAAATTTAGCGTCTTTTAAACTTGTCGGTAAAAATGGTTTTGCCAAAACATCAATGTAGGATCGGCGAGCCGCTACAATAAAAGAAGCTTTGTTTTTAATGATAGGTCCTTCTATTGCGAGGCGACTGAAAATTAGTCCGAGTCCGCCCGACGCTTGAAATTTTTTCTTGTTTCCGTCTTTCATTCTCACATCAAGCAGTGAAGAAAGTCGTCCTCCATACTGTGAGGAAATCCCTCCTTTAACCAGTTTAACACTTTTAACAGCATCAGGATTAAACACGGAAAAGAACCCAAAAAGATGCGAGGAATTGAACACAGGAGCTTCATCCAAGAGAATTAAGTTTTGGTCTATATTTCCTCCGCGCACATTAAAACCTGTAGCGCCTTCGCCAACAGTAGATACTCCTGGCAGTGTTTGTATGCTTCTGATTACGTCAGGTTCTCCTAATAAAGCGGGCATTTTTTGTATGGCTTTAATGTCCAGCTGGATGGTGCTCATGTCAATTTTCTTGACATTGTCGGTTTTTCTTTTGACGGTTATTTTAATTTCTTCAACCTTGGTTGCTTTGCGCTGCATGTCAACTTTTAGCTTAATATCCTGCATGAGTTCCACTTTTTGTTCTGCATCGGCAAAACCATTGATGGAAAATATAAAAGTGTAGCTTCCTTTGGGCAAGCTGATGGAGAAAAAGCCGTAATCATTAGTAGTGATGGAAGCGCCTGTTTCTTGCACCATAATGCTTGCGCCAATTATTTCTTCGCCATCTTCAGGGCTGCGGACATAACCGCTTACTGTGAATTTTTCCTGTGCGAAGGAAAATAGTGTTGACAGCAAGAAGAGGGATAGTAGTGTTTTTCGCATTTCTAGTATGTTTGATTCTGGAAACAAAGATATAACTAGATCGTTTATCTGCAACCTAAATTAGGTCAGCAGACAGCGAGCATCGGTCAATGGTATTTCAATGTCGTTTAATAACTTGTGCAAAAAAATATACGATTAAGAAGATAGACCCGTTGTATTTGTTTTATTTTTAAACCCAATCTAAAAAAACCTAACATGGAACAGAAAGAAGAATCAACAAAAAAGAAAGCTATACCAATAATAGGACTATTGCTGCTTTTGTCAATCGCGGGAAACGTCTTTTTGTTTTTCAATAAGCAAGTTGTTGTTGCCGAAAAAGAAGATAAATTGGAAGAGGTAATTGCCGTGCGCGATTCTGTGCAAAAAATATACAACGATGCTTCTGAGGAGAGTGCGCGATTGAAAGGAGATAACGCCAAACTAAATACAGTTTTGTCGGAGAGAGATTTAGAAGTGGAAGCGAGTAAAAAACGCATCGACGAATTTGTGCGCACCATCAAAGATAAAGATGAATTGATCAGAAGAATTAAAGCGGAGAAAAATTCGATGAAGAAGAAAACTTCAGAATATGAAGAGCGGATTGATCAGTTGCTGTTAGAGAACAAAGAACTAACAAAGAAAAAACAAGAACTGGAAGAGGAGTTGAATGATGTTTCATCAGAGAGAGACCACTTTAAAACACAAGCAAACATTGGTGCTAAATTGAAGGCTGAATACTTGCAAACAAAAGCATACAGATCTCGATTGTTTGGTGATGGCGAAAAGGTGACCAGCATGGCGAAGAGAACCAAAAAAATAGATGTTTGTTTTAGTGTTTTGAAAAATGAAATAGCTGCCAATGGAGCTAAAACCGTTTATTTGCGAATCATTGCTCCAAGTGGAGATGTGATGGGTAATGCTGGTATTGCATCTGGGCAATTTACCAGTCCTGAAAGTAAAAAAGAGTTGAAATATTCTTCTAAAAGAGAATTCACTTATACTGGTGGCCAGCAAGATATTTGCCTTTCTTACGAAGAAGAAAAAGACAAGATGTTTATGGTGGGTGAATACAGCATAGAAGTATATGTTGACAAAATGCTGAGTTCGAAAACAAAATTTTCGCTGAAATAGTCGCGAAGCAAAAAAACAAGAGGCCCCTCAAATGGGGCCTTTTTTATGATGTTAAAAGTAAAAAAAATATCATTTAGCTACCAAGGAAAAGCCATACTAAAAAACATTTCATTTGAAGTGCAAAAGGGGCAAGTATTGGGTTTGCTTGGCCGAACAGGCGTGGGTAAAACCACGTTGTTAAAGGTCATAAAGGGCCTGATAGATGCCGACAGCGGTGAGGTGTTTTACAAAGGAGAAAAAATATTGGGGCCTAAAGATGTATTGGTTGCTGGTCATGGTGAAATACAAATTGTGAATCAGGATTTTCAACTTTTTGAAAAGCTCTCCATTTTTGACAACATCAAACATTTACTCATTCAATTTGATGTGGATTATCAGCAAAAAAGAACCACGCAAATATTGAAGTTGTGTAACCTCAATAAATTCAAAGACCGTTTTCCTAGGGAGTTGTCAGGTGGGCAGCAGCAATTGATCGCGATTGCACGAGCTTTGGCTAAGGAGCCCGAACTGATACTGCTGGATGAACCTTTTAGTCACTTGGATAATATTTCTAAAAAAGAAGTGAAGGCCGTCTTGCAGCGCATCAAAGAAGCGTATCAAACAACTTTTGTGTTTGTGACGCATGATCACAATGAAGCACTGGCTTTAAGCGATGAGCTAATGGTGCTCGATAGGGGTAAAATTGTACAAAAGGGTAAGCCGTCTTTCGTATTTGAAAATCCTAAAAACAAAGTAGTGGCAGGTTTGCTAGGCAAGGAGTATTTGCCCAAGACATAAGACATTTACTTGGGTACTGTATATGAATTGTACTTCAATTGATGGGCGGCTGGCACAAATATTTGTTGTATCGTTCAAAATTCAAGTCTTGAATTTAAATGCTTAATCTTACATGAAGATATTTTATATTTACACTTCCAATTGTCTTTTGTGAACCAAAATTTTGCAACCATAAAATGATTAAAGCATTTGCATATAGTATTGTTGTTATGATGCTTTTTGTATTGCTTGAATTGGCGGTGAGTAGAGCGTTGAAAAAGAAAGTTTTTGAATTCTTCGACACATTGTGCAATTTGGCTTGCGGGATTTTGGAACGCACCTTTTTTTTACTTTTCGCTGTATTGTATTACACCTCCTTTAAATTCATGTACGATCATTTTGGGCTCTTTTCAATCGCCATTAATTGGTGGAGTGTGCTAGTGCTCTTTGTTGCAGTTGATTTTTTGTGGTATTGGTACCATCGTGCTGGACATGAGATCAATATTTTGTGGGCTGCCCATATCACGCATCACCAAAGTGAAGAGTACAATTTGTCGCTTTCATTTCGTGTGTCGGCAATTCAATTGATAATAAGAATGTTTTTTTGGTTGTGGCTGCCTATTATTGGCTTTGATCCTGCTTTAACCACCTTGATCATTGGCATCAATGCTGCATATCAATTTTTCATTCATACCCGCTTGATTGGCAAACTTGGATTCTTAGAAAATATACTCGTTACACCTTCGCACCATCGCGTACACCATGGCAAAAATGAACAATACATCGATAAGAATTATGGTGGAATTTTTATTATTTGGGATAAATTGTTTGGCACATTTACTTCTGAAAAAGAAGAGGTGGCTTATGGGATAACAAAGCCAATGAGCAGTAAAAATCCTATGAAGGCATGGTTTCATTACTATTTTGATTTGATAGGCGCGGCGAAGCAAGTGGTAGGATGGAAAAATAAACTACGGATAATGCTTGCGGGTCCTGAAGTTATGGCATCGTATTACGATAGTTTACCAAAGGAAAGTACTATAAATACTCAAAGTAGTGGAGCTTTGAAATACTATTTACTGTTGCAGTTTTCATTGTTGTTTGTCGCTTTCTTTTTTGTTTACTATTACCACGATGTGATGTCGGAAAACAGTACTATAATCAGCGCTTCTTTTGTGATTTATTCGGCCTTGAGTTTGGGCTTTATTTTAGATAGAAATCGTTTTTCATTTTGGATGGAAGCAATGAGGCTATTGTGTATGTCAATATGTGTTTTTATTGTATTGCAAGGACTTCAAGTGCAATATTATATGGTTGTGGCCATTGTTCCACTTTTGCTTTTTTTGCCGTGGATAGGAAAGAGAAAAGCATTGTTTAACAAAATTTCTTGAGCCAATCGCTGAATTTTTGTATGCATTAAAAGTCTTTTGATGCAATCTCATCAAGATACTATGTGCGCTAGCAATTGTGTGAGATGAATTCTTGTTTTTACATGTTGATTGTCATTCGTCTTCAACAACAATCCTCAGCATATTTCGGAGTTTTCTGTTGTAGGTTTCGAGCAGCCAATTGAAGTAATTGGTGCTCGATTTTGTAAGGCAAGAAGTGTATAGCTTGATCCTGTTTTTAATACTGTCTTGCAAAAGCGTTTGCATTTCTTTCGCTTCTTCAAAATTTTTCGCGTTCAATCGAATGATATCCGCATGGTTTTGAATGCAGTCGTCGATGATTCTATTGGGCTTGATTCCGGTGCTGACATATTCTTCGTAGAGATCTACCACGGGGAAAGAAAGTAAGTCAACCGAATTTGAAAATCTGCTTCTTATTTCATCGGGCATGTAGTAGGTGAGTTCCCGTTGGCGTTCAATTTCGTCGAAATATTCTTGTTCTAAATATTTATCGGGGTGGGCAAAAACGTCAACCCAGTCAATTTCCATTTCCCACAAACCAAATCGGTGTACGTTATTTCCCAAATCGAGAATGGTGAAATTCTTTTTAGTTGGAGTTACTCTTGATCCCCTACCTATCATTTGGTGGTAAAGAGTAAGTGATCTCGTTGCTCTGTTCACTACAATCACTTCAACAGAAGGTTCGTCAAAACCAGTGGTTAAAATACCAACTGATGTTAGCACTGCACCTGGTGTGGTTCTAAACCAAGTCAATACTTCTCTTCTTTCTTTTTCGCCAAAGGTACTGTCGAGGTGCTTCACATTGGTAATTCCCGCTTCCTTAAAGAAGTCGTAGACCAACCATGACACTTGAATACCTGGATTAAAAATCAATGTTTTTTTTCCTAAGGCTTTTTCTTTGTAGGCACTGATCAACTTGAATTGCATGTCGTAGCCGGAATACAATTTTTCAGAAGAACTTACGGTGTAGTCACCATTGATGCCCACTTTTAAAGATCCTAAGTTTACATCATAGGTGTAGGTTGATGGCTCACAGAGGTACCCATCAGCAATCAATGAGTTGATGGAGTCGCCTGTAATGAGTTCGCTATAATTGTCTTTCAGCGGTAGGCTTTTGTTTGAACTTAAGGGAGTTGCGGTAACACCTAGTAAAATACTGTTTCTAAAATATTGAAATATTTTCCTGAAAGAGTTGTTGTGGGCTTCATCAATAATCACCAATCCGATGTTGCCGATGAAATTGTCGTCTTCCATCAATCGATTGTTGAGTGTTTCCACCATGGCTACAAAACAGTTGTAATCATTTTGGTTTTCAATTTTACGAATATCGCTATTGATGATGAAGTTTTTGACATTGATGTCTTTGAGTCGTGCCGACGTTTGTTCTAGCAACTCCACACGGTGGGTCAAAATGAGCACCCGTTTGTTTTTAACGTTGTTGAAGTACCTTGCTATCTCTGAAAAGATAATGGTTTTGCCACCACCCGTGGGCAATTGGTACAATAGTTTGAAGTCGTCGGGACGCTGATTTAGCTTCTCTACAATTTGATTGATGGCTTTTTCCTGATAGGGATAAAGTTTTCTTTCTTCTGTTTTTTGTGGAATCTCCGAGTTGATCATTAATAACCGTTAATTTGCAAAAGTAGCAGGTTAATTACAGTAATCCCAACAAAGCGGAAATTAAAATTGCAAAGGAATGTCGCCACTAAGTTTTATTTTGTTGAAGGTTGGTGTAAACTGCACTGAATCAATGAGTGTGGTGTCATTGACAAAAACCATCATCACGTATTTTTTGTTGTTGCTGAAATCAAATTTGGTACTGTCGCTAAATTGTGCCTCAATTAGGTAAGGCAACTTGCGGTCTTTTTGCAAATGCGTGGCGAACCATACTTTTATTTTTCCTGAATTTTCAGAAAGTGTGGCTTGGTATGGCGCGTACGTGCTGTCGGTGATATGAATGCTTTGTGTGCTACCTGTCGCAGCATATTGGTCGGAATTATAGGTGATGGTCGCGTCAAATTTGGCGGGTACCTCAAGCAGGTACCAAACTTTATAGATATTGCTGCCCTGGTCTTTTTCACAAGATGACAAAAAAGGGAATAGCAACAACAGCATTGCCGTTGCAAAAAACCCGAATTTCTTTTTGTAGTGCTTTGCCATTGCTGCTCAACGTTTTTTCATTCGTTCTATTTCCCTGGTCGCATCTTTCTTTTTGAGATCTTCCCTTTTGTCGTATGTTTTCTTTCCTTGAGCCAATGCTATTTCCAGCTTTGCCCATTTGTTTTTGGCGATAAATATTTTGAGAGGGATGATGGTTAGGCCTTTTTCCTTGACTTTTTTGTGAAGTTTGTCGAGTTCTCTTCTTTCGAGTAATAGTTTACGGTCTCTTTTTTCTTCGTGGTTGAATTGTCCCGCATTTTTATAAATACCAATATGCAGTCCAATTACATACAATTCATCGCCAACAAATGTGCAGTAAGCTTCAGTGAGTCCAGCTTTTCCATCTCTTATTGATTTGATTTCTGTGCCCAACAGTTGCATTCCTGCCACGAATTTATCGAGCACTTCATATTCAAATGTAGCGCGTTTGTTTTTTATGTTGATGGGCTGTTCCGACATGCTGGAAAGTTACAATTATTTTGGCGCAAATCTATAGATGAAATAGGCTACTACGCTAAAGAATAAGTTGGGCAACCAAACGGCAAACACAGATGGTAAACTGGTGTTGGTCGCAAAAACCTCGCCCACACGTGATAGGAAAACGTAAATTAACCCGAGGCTAATTCCATAAACCAGATGCATGCCCAGTCCGCCTTTTATTTTGCGCGCCGATATGCAAACGCCTATGATGGTGAGGATGAGTATGGAAAAAGGAATGGCTGTTCGTTTGTGCAGCTCTAACTCGTATCGCTTTACAAAGCCCGATCCTTTTTGTTTTTCTTCTTCGATGAATTTGGTCATCTCGAAATAGTTCATTGTTGCGATCAGATTCGGTTTGTCGCTGAAGTCGGACGGATGAAAACTTAAAACAGTGTCTTTACTATTGCCGTATTCAAAGGTTTCGTTGAGGCCGTCGATGGTTCTAATGCGCCAGTTTTTTGCCGACCATTTTCCAGCGGTGGTGTCCCACACCAAACGTTCTGCCTTAAACTGACTGATCAATTGACCGTTCTTCAATTGGTCTAAGCCGAAATTGTATCCTGTTTTGCTAATCACGCCATAGTTGCTGATGTACAGGAATAAGTCGGGTTTCAATTTGCGGTGTATGTTAACGCCTGGATCAATATGACCCGTATCGTGGTAGTATTTGTTTTCAAAATCGAGTTTGCGCAAATTGGTAATCGGAATCAAAAAATGATTGATGAAAATCGACAGTATCAGCAACATCACTGCTGAAATAATGTAGGGGCGTAGCAGTCGATTGAAGCTAATGCCTGAACTGAGTATGGCAACAATTTCGTTGTTGCTGGCAAGTTTTGAGGTGAAGAAGATGACAGCTAAAAATACAATGAGAGCGTTCAGCATGCTGTAAAGCCAAGGAATAAAAGTACAGTAGTAGTCGAAAACGATCGCTTTTAAAGGTGCTTCTCTGTCGAGAAAGTCATCTATTTTTTCGGAAATATCAAAGACGATGGTGATCAAGATGAAAATCGCGATAATGAAAAAGAAAGTTCCAAGAAATTTCTTAATGATGTATACGTCGAGTTTCTTCATCGTTTACAAGCGTACTACCAATTGTTTAACCATTTTTTCTTTCCATGGGTGAAAGGTGCCGGCAATAATTTGACGGCGCGCTTCTTTAACCAGCCACAAGTAAAATGCTAAATTGTGGATGCTGCCAATTTGCTTGCCCAAAATTTCATCACTTGCAAATAAATGTCGCACATAGGCTTTGCTGTATTCTTTGTCTACAAAAGAAGTTCCGAATTCGTCCAGAGGACTAAAGTCGTTTTCCCATTTTTTGTTTTTGATATTGATGATGCCCTGACTTGTAAAAAGAGTGCCGTTGCGTCCATTGCGTGTTGGCATAACGCAATCAAACATGTCGATGCCCAAGGCGATGTTTTCTAAAATATTGCTCGGTGTGCCAACGCCCATTAGGTAGCGTGGTTTGCTTTCGGGAAGAATATTGCAAACCACTTCTGTCATGGCATACATGTCTTCATGTGGTTCTCCAACCGAAAGACCGCCAATGGCATTCCCTGGAAGATCGAAAGCTGCAATTGCTTCTGCTGATTTGATGCGTAAATCTTTGTAAACACTTCCTTGTACAATAGGAAAAAGTGCTTGGCTATAGCCGTATAAGGGATCGGTAGAGTTGAATCGGTCAACACAGCGTTTCAGCCAGCGGTGTGTCATTTCAATACTTCTGGCGACATAGCCGTAATCGCAAGGATATGGAGTGCATTCGTCAAAAGCCATAATGATGTCGGCGCCAAT